>SCPN01000016.1_pt1 | contig 97020 bp, 80 predicted proteins | sample 6106831 | NCBI WGS metagenome assembly SCPN01 (sample SAMN10720447, study PRJNA508395) | human gut metagenome | isolation source: Participant 1, 0 month
CGTATTCCTCGAAATGCATTTAGGTGCAGCCTAGAGAGTTAATGTGAGGTAGAGCGACTGATGAAGATGCAGGGGCTTCACCGCCTATCAAGTCTTGATAAACTCCAGTTGCGCATTAGTTCTATCTCAGGGGTGAGGGCATGGGTGCTAAGGTCCATGTCCTAGGAGAAGAATCAGACCATCAGCTAAGGTCCCCAAATAAACACTAAGTTGAACTAACGAAGTCAGATTGCTAAGACAGCTAGGATGTTGGCTTGGAAGCAGCCATTCATTTAAAGAGTGCGTAACAGCTCACTAGTCGAGGAGTTTGGCGTGGATAATAATCGGGCATAAGTGTTTTACCGAAGCTATGGGATACTAATGTATCGGTAGGGAGCATTCCACTCTGCGTTGAAGGCGAAGCGTGAGCTTTACTGGAGCGTGTGGAAAAGCAAATGTAGGTATAAGTAACGATAAAGGGGGTGAGAAACCCCCTCGCCGCAAGACTAAGGTTTCCTGATCAACGCTAATCGGATCAGGGTTAGTCGGGTCCTAAAGGCTCAGCCGAACGGTGAGGAGCCGATGGCAGAACAGGTTAATATTCCTGTACTACCTATAGGGTGATGTGGAGACGGAGGTGACAACATGCTGGACTGACGGAATAGTCCGTTAAAGGTGTAGATGTTGATTATCCCAGGCAAATCCGGGATAAGAGTCGAACCTGATAGTATACCAATTTCCCCGGAAAACGGTAATAGTGCGTGTAAACATACTCCCAAGAAAATCCGCTAAACTTAATCTTATAGGTACCCGTACCGTAAACGGACACACGTAGTCGGGTTGAATATACTCAGGCGCTTGAGTGAATCACGGTTAAGGAACTAGGCAAATTGACCCTGTAACTTCGGGATAAAGGGTCCCTATCCGGTGACGGGAGGGCGCAGAGAATAGGTCCAGGCAACTGTTTAACAAAAACACAGGGCTGTGCAAAATTGAAGATCACGTATACAGCCTGACACCTTCCCGGTGCTGGAAGGTTAAGAGGAGATGTCATCGCAAGAGAAGCATTGAATTGAAGCCCCAGTAAACGGCCCGTAACTATAACGGTCCTAAGGTAGCGAAATTCCTTGTCGGGTAAGTTCCGACCTGCACGAATGGTGTAATGATCTGGACACTGTCTCAACCGTGAGCTCAGTGAAATTGTAGTATCGGTGAAGATGCCGATTACCCGCGATGGGACGAAAAGACCCGTGAACCTTTACTATAGCTTAACATTGAATTTGGGTAATTGATGTAGGATAGGCCGGAGACTTTGAAGCAGGCACGCCAGTGTTTGTGGAGTCGCTGTTGAAATACGGCCCTTTGGTTATTTGAGTTCTAACTCGCTGATGCGAGGACACTGTTTGGTGGGTAGTTTGACTGGGGTGGTCGCCTCCAAAAGCGTAACGGAGGCTTCTAAAGGTGCCCTCACGCCGATTGGTAACCGGCGGTAGAGTGTAATGGCATAAGGGCGCTTGACTGGGAGACTTACAAGTCGATCAGGTAGGAAACTAGAGCATAGTGATCCGGTGTTTCCGTATGGAAGGGACATCGCTCAAAGGATAAAAGGTACTCCGGGGATAACAGGCTGATCCCTCCCAAGAGCTCATATCGACGGAGGGGTTTGGCACCTCGATGTCGGCTCGTCACATCCTGGGGCTGGAGAAGGTCCCAAGGGTTGGGCTGTTCGCCCATTAAAGTGGCACGCGAGCTGGGTTCAGAACGTCGTGAGACAGTTCGGTCTCTATCTATCGTGGGCGTATGAAATTTGCGTGGCTCTGACACTAGTACGAGAGGACCGTGTTGGACTGACCTCTGGTTTACCGGTTGTGTCGCCAGGTGCATTGCCGGGTATCTAAGTCGGGATTGGATAAGTGCTGAAAGCATCTAAGTACGAAGCCAGCCACAAGATTAGATTTCTTTCAGGGTCGTTGTAGACTACAACGTTGATAGGACGCAGGTGTACAGGTGGTAACATCACAGCCGAGCGTTACTAATTGCCCGATGACTTTCTTTTATCCGCCTTCAATGGTTTATATATCCGTTTAGCTTCACTATTTATATAATAGACCGCTGAATTTACTTTTGTACATTATGTCTACCTTATTCAGGTGACTATAGCATCAGGGTTCCACCTCTTCCCATTCCGAACAGAGAAGTTAAGCCTGATCACGCCGATGGTACTGCGTAACAGTGGGAGAGTAGGTAGTCGCCGTTTTTTTCAGATGGTTCATCCCCTTCGGTCGAAAGACCGGAGGGGATGACTTGTTTTATACGGGGGGGAAGGAAAGGGAGCGCCAGGCTGCCCTCCGGATAACACTTTCTTAATTGAGATGGCTATGGGAAATCCGATAGCCTTTTCTTGTCCTATATAACGGTTATTGGAAGAGGTGGGTATCTCGGCATCCCTTGGGGGCACGGAGCCTTGCAAAAGAGGCGATTCAAGCGAATGAATGGGTTTTATATAGGAAAAAATGTGTCGTAAGAGTAGAGGGATATAAGGAAGGTGCTTTTGTGAGCTGTTTTACACTCTACTGTCAGCCCCCCACATCATTTTGGTACGCAAGGTATCGAAAAAGATGTGGTTAAAGCGTTTCACCACCTTAATGCTATAGTCTGCTCTACGGATAGTGAGACGAGTAGTCTCTTTACAGGTTTCACTGCTACCGTCTATTGCTACCAGAAAGTTATGACTACGGCTTTCTACATCTAAAGTAATTTCCCAGTCATCACAGATTACTATAGGCCTTACATTTAAACTGTGTGGGGCGACAGGAGTGATTGCAATCGTTTTGGAGTGTGGAACGATAATAGGGCCACCTACGCTTAATGAATAGGCAGTAGAACCTGTTGGAGTAGCAATAATCAAACCGTCTGCTTGATAAGTAGTGAGATGTGCCCCGTTGATTGCTGTACGGATACTGATCATTGATGAACTGTCTCGTTTCAGAATGGCTATTTCATTGAGAGCATAAGGCGAATTTTGTAAATGTTTATCGTCGCAAAGTAACTGGAGTACACTTCGTTCCTCAACAGTATAATGGTTCTGATAAACCTCTTCAATCGTTTCTTCCATTTCTTCCGGAGATACATCTGCCAGAAACCCTAATCGTCCGGTATTGATGCCTAAAATAGGGATTCCTTTATTGCCTACACGGCGTGCTGCCTTCAGAAAAGTGCCGTCACCGCCAATGCTGATCACCATGTCGGCATCAAAATTGTTTTCATCGAACAAATCATCTGCCTTAACGTTCAGTTTTAAATCGGACTTCAGAAAACGATGAAACTCCCTGCATACGCAGATTTCAGCTCCATGTTTCTCGAGTAATTTGAACAGGGTGGCAGCATGTGAGGACTTCTTAGCTTGGTATGTATTTCCGAAAATGGCAAATTTCATGTTGATAAAAGTTTCTAGTATGTCGCAAATTTGGGATTTTTTTTCGGTATTGCTGTTATCTTATCGCTAATATTTGTACTTTTGCGCAAAACATATGGGTAAAAGCTCCGTATTATATTAAGACATAGAACTATGACTAAATTAAGTGTGAACATAAACAAAGTGGCTACCCTTCGGAATGCCCGTGGGGGAAATGTTCCGAACGTGGTTAAGGTGGCGTTGGATTGTGAGAGTTTCGGTGCTGACGGAATAACGGTTCACCCCCGTCCGGATGAACGCCATATCCGTCGTTCGGATGTGTATGATTTGCGTCCGTTGCTTCGGACCGAATTTAATATTGAAGGATATCCTTCTCCTGAGTTTATTGACTTGGTGTTGAAGGTGAAACCTCATCAGGTGACTTTGGTGCCGGATGATCCTTCTCAGATAACTTCTAATTCGGGATGGGATACCAAGGTTAACTTTGATTTCCTGACAGAAGTATTGGATGAATTTAACGGGGCAGGTATCCGTACATCCGTATTTGTGGCACCCGATGCGGAAATGATTGAATATGCTGCGAAAGCAGGTGCCGATCGGGTAGAATTATATACCGAGCCCTATGCTACTGCCTATCCGAAAGATCCGGCTGCGGCTGTTGCTCCTTTTGTTGAAGCGGCAAAAGCGGCACGTAGATTGGGGATCGGTCTGAATGCCGGTCATGACTTGAGTTTATTGAATCTGAATTATTTTTATAAAAACATACCTTGGTTGGACGAAGTCTCTATCGGTCATGCTTTGATAAGCGATGCACTGTATCTGGGACTGGAACGTACCATCCAAGAATATAAAAACTGTCTTCGCTAATGAATGCAATGCTACTATTAGCCCAAGTGGCTACCAATCTGGCTGACTCCGTTGCATCGGCCAATCCTGTATTGACTCCTGTATCTGCACCGGCAGAAATGAATATGCTTGATATGGCTATCAAGGGTGGATGGATTATGATTGTACTGGCCGTACTGTCTGTTGTCTGTTTCTACATTCTGTTCGAACGTAACTATATGATTCGGAAAGCCGGTAAAGAAGATCCGATGTTTATGGAGAAGATTAAAGATTATATCCATAGTGGGGAGATAAAATCGGCCATTAATTACTGTCGTACGATAAATACTCCTTCAGCCCGCATGATTGAGAAAGGTATCAGCCGTTTGGGACGTCCGGTAAATGATGTGCAGGTTGCTATTGAAAATGTGGGAAATATAGAGGTGGCCAAGTTAGAGAAAGGACTGACGGTAATGGCTACCATTTCCGGTGGTGCACCGATGCTTGGCTTCCTGGGTACGGTAACCGGTATGGTGCGGGCATTTTACGAAATGGCGAATGCCGGAAGCGGTAACATAGACATAACATTGCTTTCAGGAGGTATTTATGAAGCCATGATTACTACTGTGGGTGGTTTGATTGTGGGTATTATTGCTATGTTTGCTTACAACTACCTGGTGATGTTGGTAGACCGAGTGGTCAATAAGATGGAATCCAGAACTATGGAGTTTATGGATTTGCTTAATGAACCTGCACAAAAATAAAGTGCTGAGATAAAATAAAGTGCGTAGCCAATTAGCACATTGACAGATTGGCATCTTGAAGAATTATTTTATGGCATTAAAGCGTCGAGCAAAAATATCACCCAACTTTAGTATGGCATCTATGACGGATGTCATATTCCTGTTGCTTATCTTTTTTATGATAACCTCAACTGTTGTGTCGCCCAATGCGATTAAAGTGCTGTTGCCACAGGGGAAACAGCAAACTTCGGCCAAGCCGTTGACAAGGGTTATTATTGATAAGGACCTGAACTATTATGCAGCGTTTGGTAATGAAAAAGAGCATGCTTTGGGGTTGGAAGAGTTAACTCCATTCCTCCAAAGTTGTGCGGATAAAGAACCTGAGATGTATGTTGCTCTCTATGCAGATGAAACTGTGCCTTATCGCGAAATCGTTAAAGTGCTGAACATCGCTAATGAGAATCATTTTAAAATGGTGTTGGCTACACGCCCGCCGGAAACAAAGAAGAAATGAACATAAAAAGAAAGAGTGAATATATAGGGGCGTTGGGTGCATTGTTGGTGCATGTGGCTATTATTGCTCTTTTGATTCTCGTAAGTTTTGCTATCCCGCATCCGGACGAAGAAGCCGGGGGAGTACCTGTTATGATGGGAGATGTGGATGCTGCTTATGGAAACTATGATCCTTCTACCATGGTGGACGTGGAGGTTTTACCGGAAGAAGTGCCGGCTCCGCAGCCCGAACCGGAAGTGGAGACTGAACAGGAAATGATTACTCAGACCGAAGAAGAAACGGTTGTGGTAAAGCCTAAGGCCGAACCTAAGAAGGAAAAACCGAAAGTGGCAAAGAAACCTGAGAAAACTCCCGAAGAAAAAGCTGCCGAAGCTAAAAAGCTTGCCGAGGAAAAGGCGGAACGTGAACGTAAGGCTGCAGCGGAAGCTGCCAGTAAACGAGTGGCCGGTGCTTTTGGTAAAGGTTCGCAAATGGGGGGAAGTAAAGGTACGGCTACTTCAGGAGAAGGAGTTGAAGGAAGTAAAGACGGTAATTCTTTGACCGGAGCAAAATCCGGAGTCGGAGGGTATGGAACATTTAATCTTGGAGGACGTTCTATAGGAGAAGGTGGTTTGCCTCGTCCGGTATACAATGTTCAGGAAGAGGGGCGTGTCGTTGTTTCTATCACGGTAAACCCTGCCGGTCATGTGATTGCTACGAGCATCAACCGATTGACAAATACGGTAAATTCGACTTTACGTAAGGCAGCTGAAGATGCGGCTAAGAAGGCTCGTTTTAATGCTGTGGACGGAGTAAACAACCAGACGGGAACAATTACTTATTATTTTAATTTGAAATAATTAATGCTTAGGGTGCCGCACCCTTAAAAGGCCGGGCGCTTTAAGTTTGTAACATCTAAATGATATAGATTATGGGAACTGTTTATGCATTTTTCGCAGATGGATTTGAAGAAATTGAAGCGCTTACTACAATTGATACATTGAGACGCGCAGGTTTAGATGTCGAAATAGTATCTGTTACTCCGGACGAGATTGTAGTCGGAGCGCATGACGTATCTGTGCTTTGCGATAAGAATTTTGAAAATTGTGACTTCTTTGATGCTGAGCTGCTGTTTTTACCCGGAGGTATGCCGGGAGCTGCCACTTTGGACAAACATGAAGGGTTGCGTAAATTAATTCTTAGTTTTGCAGAGAAAAACAAGCCTATTGCAGCCATTTGTGCTGCTCCGATGGTACTTGGGAAACTGGGACTCCTGAAAGGACGTAGAGTTACTTGTTACCCCAGTTTCGAACAATATCTGGATGGGGCGGACTGCACTAACGAACCGGTTGTAAGAGATGGTAATATTATTACCGGGATGGGACCGGGAGCTGCCATGGAGTTTGCATTGACTATTGTGGATACATTGTTGGGCAAAGAAAAAGTGAACGAACTGGTAGAGGCTATGTGCGTAAGACGTTAAGCTTATGTGTCGGACTGCTTTGATTGTAGCCGGAGGGAAGGGACTCCGTATGGGGAGCGAACTTCCCAAACAGTTTCTTCCCATCGATGGTAAACCTGTATTGATGCGTACGCTGGAAGCTTTTCACCGTTTCGATGAAAAAATGCAGATTATTCTTGTATTACCTCGGGAGCAACAGGACTTTTGGCGTGAACTTTGTGAAGAGCATGGCTTTGATATTAAACATCAGATTGCCGATGGAGGTGAAACACGTTTCCATTCGGTCAAGAATGGATTGGCTCTTGTGAACGGTATCGGTGTAGTGGGAATACATGATGGTGTCCGTCCTTTCGTTTCACAGGAAGTGATTGCCCGCTGCTTCCGGGAAGCAGTAGTCCGAAAAGCCGTCATACCCGTCATTGATGTGGTAGAAACTGTGCGTCATCTCACCGAATCGGGCAGTGAAACCGTAAGCCGTAATGACTATAAATTAGTGCAGACTCCCCAGGTGTTCGATGCAGATCTGTTGAAGAGAGCTTATGAACAGGAATTTACTCCCTTTTTTACAGATGATGCTTCGGTGGTAGAAGCCATGGGTGTTCCTGTCTACCTGGTGGAGGGGAATCGTGAAAATATAAAAATAACTACTCCTTTTGATTTGAAAGTAGCTTCAGCCTTGTTGTAATGTTCGATTTAACTACACGAGACATAAAGTACTTATCCGGTGTCGGCCCGCAGAAAGCTGCGGTTTTGAATAAAGAGCTGGAGATTTATTCATTGCATGACCTGCTCTATTATTTCCCTTATAAATATGTAGACCGGAGTCGCATCTATTACATTCATGAAATAGATGGAAATATGCCGTATATACAATTGAAAGGGAAGATATTAGGATTCGAAACATTTGGTGAAGGACGTCAGAGGAGGCTGTTGGCGCATTTTTCGGATGGTACGGGAGTGGTTGACCTAGTATGGTTTCAAGGTATAAAGTATGTTACCAATAAATATAAACTTCATGAAGAATACATTGTTTTCGGTAAGCCAACGGTGTTTAACGGAAGAATCAATGTAGCCCATCCCGATATAGATAGTCCCGCCGATCTGAAATTGTCGTCAATGGGGCTTCAGCCCTATTATAATACGACGGAGAAGATGAAGCGCAGCTTTCTTAACTCCCATGCGATTGAAAAAATGATGGCAACCGTTATCGGACAGATTCAGGAGCCTTTGTCCGAAACACTTTCACCTAAACTGATTGCCGATCATCATTTGATGTCTTTGACGGATGCATTGCGGAATATTCATTTTCCTTCTAATCCGGAATTGTTGCGAAAAGCACAATATCGTCTTAAGTTTGAAGAACTCTTCTACGTACAACTCAATATTCTGCGGTATGCCAAAGACCGGCAACGCAAATATCGCGGCTATGTTTTTGAAACGGTAGGAGAGATTTTTAATACGTTCTATTCAAAGAATCTCCCTTTCGAATTGACAGGCGCTCAAAAGAGAGTTTTAAGGGAGATCAGACAAGACGTAGGGTGTGGAAAGCAAATGAACCGGCTATTGCAGGGAGATGTTGGAAGTGGAAAAACATTGGTGGCATTGATGAGCATGTTGATGGCACTGGATAATGGATTTCAGGCTTGCATGATGGCGCCTACCGAAATTTTGGCTAACCAACATTACGATACCATCAGAGAACTGTTGTTTGGGATGGATGTAAGGGTGGAGTTGCTGACAGGCTCGGTAAAAGGCAAGAAACGGGAAGCTATTCTTACGGGACTCCTGACCGGAGATGTACACATCTTGATAGGTACCCATGCCGTGATTGAAGATACTGTAAATTTTGCTTCGCTGGGATTGGCTGTCATCGACGAACAACACCGTTTTGGAGTGGCACAACGTGCCCGCCTGTGGAGTAAAAGTGTTCAGCCACCTCATGTGTTGGTTATGACTGCTACTCCGATCCCACGTACATTGGCTATGACACTTTATGGTGATCTGGATGTTTCGGTTATAGACGAATTACCTCCCGGCCGTAAGCCGATTGCTACGATTCACCAGTTTGATAACCGTAGAGAAAGTTTGTATCGTTCGGTACGGAAACAGATAGAGGAAGGCCGTCAGGTTTATATTGTTTATCCACTGATTAAAGAGAGTGAAAAGATTGATCTAAAGAATCTTGAAGAAGGATATCTGCATATCTGTGAAGAGTTCCCCGACTGTAAGGTCTGCAAAGTGCATGGCAAGATGAAGCCTGCTGAGAAGGATGCACAGATGCAACTTTTTATTTCGGGTGATGCGCAGATCATGGTAGCCACCACAGTAATTGAAGTCGGTGTGAATGTGCCCAATGCTTCGGTGATGATTATCGAGAATGCCGAACGCTTCGGACTATCCCAGTTACATCAGCTACGTGGGCGAGTGGGGCGTGGAGCTGATCAGTCTTATTGTATTTTAGTTACTACGTATAAACTTACCGAAGAGACCCGGAAGCGGCTTGAAATTATGGTGCGCACCAATGACGGATTTGAAATAGCCGAGGCAGATCTTAAACTACGCGGTCCTGGGGACTTGGAGGGTACGCAACAAAGTGGCATTGCTTTCGACCTGAAGATCGCGGACATAGCCCGTGACGGACAGCTTTTGCAATATGTGCGCACTATTGCTGAAGAAATAACAGATGCCGATCCTGGCGGAGTATTACCGGAGAATGCGATTTTGTGGCAACAGTTGAGAGCATTGCGCAAGACGAATGTTAACTGGGCTGCTATTAGTTGAAAAACGGTTAAACATGTAGCTTTTTTACATAAACATGTTGCATAACATATTTTCTCTTATTCCCTTTATTTACGGTTGTTTGGAGAAATATTTCTTTAATTCCATGCCTTACTCTTATAAAAAATAGTTAAGAACATGCCTTCTGTTTCGTCTGGAAATGCTATCTTTGGGGGAATTTTTAAATAAATGAGCACTTTAACCTTTTGAAACTGTACGTTATGATGGAAAAAACATTAGTCATTCTGAAACCTTGTACCCTTCAGCGGGGGCTGGTTGGCGAGATCACTCGTCGTTTTGAGCGTAAAGGATTGCGTTTGGCAGGAATGAAGATGGTGCAGTTGACTGATGAAGTGTTAAGTGAGCATTATTCACACCTTAGTTCGAAACCATTCTTTCAGCGAGTGAAAGATTCCATGATGACGGCTCCCGTTATCGTTTGTTGTTTTGAAGGTGTGGATGCTATTCAAGCCGTTCGTGCATTGGCGGGACCAACCAACGGACGTCTGGCAGCGCCGGGGACCATTCGCGGAGATTACAGTATGAGTTTTCAAGAAAACATTGTTCATACCTCTGATTCGCCTGAAACCGCAGCTGTCGAATTAAACAGATTCTTTAAACCGGAAGAAATATTCGATTACAAGCAGGCTACTTTTGATTACCTGTATGCGAATGACGAATATTGATTGAATTGAATTAACAAGACGAATGAATTTCAATTGCATTAAAACAGTAATGATTGCCGCTGCGGCTATGGTCAGCCTGAATTCTTTTTCTCAGGATTTGATTGCCCGTCAGGCACCGATTGACAGAAAATTAAAAAGTGTAGATTCATTAGCATTGCAGAAACAGATCCGTGCAGAACAATCTGAATATCCTGCGTTGAGTCTATATCCTAATTGGAACAACCAGTACGTACATGCTTACGGAAAGGATGCTATTATTCCCGATTCTTATACGATCGATCTGACCGGCTTCCATATGCCTACTCCGAGTACCCGTATTACATCTCCTTTCGGTCCCCGTTGGAGAAGAATGCACAACGGACTTGATATCAAAGTGAATATTGGCGATACCATTGTCGCAGCTTTTGACGGAAAGGTACGTATTGTGAAATACGAGCGTAGAGGATATGGTAAATATGTCGTTATTCGTCATGACAATGGTTTGGAAACTGTATATGGCCACTTATCTAAACAGTTGGTAGAGGAAAATCAGTTAGTGAAAGCCGGGGAGCCGATCGCTTTGGGTGGAAACACCGGTCGTTCGACAGGATCTCACCTCCATTTTGAAACACGTTTCCTGGGTATTGCCATCAATCCGGCATTGATGTTTGACTTCCCGAAACAGGATATTGTTGCAGATACATATACGTTCAGAAAAACAAGAGGTTACGAACGTAACAGAGCCGGTTCTCACGATACTAATATAGCATCGGACGGTGAAATCAGATATTACAAGGTGAAGAAAGGCGACAGTTTGTCCCGAATTGCTAAATTGCGTGGCGTTTCCGTCAGCACACTTTGTAAGTTGAATCGTATTACTACAAAGACCACACTTCGTCCGGGTCAAGTATTGCGCTGTTCATAATAGTTATACTACATAATCGGAAGAGGGCACTTTAATATAATTTAGAGTGCCCTCTTTTCTTTTTACTTTAATTATTGTTACCTTTGCACACTATTTGTAAGGAAATGAAAGATACCAAGCAACAATTTGAACATGTCATTGCTTTATGCCGTGACCTATTCTCTAAAAAACTGCATGATTACGGTCCTGCATGGCGTATTTTGCGTCCTGCTTCCGTGACCGACCAAATATTTATCAAGGCCAATCGTATTCGCAGCATTGAAGTAAAGGGGGTGACTCTTGTCGATGAGGGAATCCGTTCCGAGTTTATCGCTATTGTCAACTATGGTATTGTCGGGTTGATACAGTTGGAACTGGGATATGCAGAGTCTGCTGATATTACAGTGGAAGAGGCATTGGCTCTTTATGACAAGCATGCGAAGGAAGCATTGGAATTGATGCTTGCCAAGAATCACGATTACGATGAAGCATGGCGGAGTATGCGCATCAGCTCATATACCGATTTGATATTGATGAAGATTTACCGTACCAAGCAGATTGAGAGTCTTGCCGGTCAGACATTGGTCTCGGAAGGCATTGATGCCAATTATATGGATATGATTAACTATTCTGTTTTCGGATTGATTAAGATAGAATTTGAAGGATAGAGAACTACATATTATTCAGAAAGTATGGACTAACCTGTGCCGCTTTGCGCTGGCAGGGGTGTTTATCTTTTCAGGATTTGCGAAGGCGGTCGATCCATTGGGTTCGGAGTATAAAATACAAGACTACCTTGATGCTTTCGGTATGGGGACATGGTTCCCGGCTTTTTTTCCATTGCTGGCAGGTATTGTTTTATCAGCCATTGAATTTTCGGTAGGTATCTTTTTGTTTTTTGGCATCCGGAAAACGACTGCTACATGGTTGGCTTTGTTGCTGATGATTTTTATGACACCGCTGACCCTGTATCTGGCTTTAGCTAATCCGGTGTCTGACTGCGGCTGTTTTGGTGATGCATGGGTCTTGACCAACTGGCAAACGTTCTGGAAGAACATTATTTTGTTGATAGCTGCAATTTCCGTTTTTAGGTGGAAGCATCAGATGATTCGCTTTATCAGTGCCAAAATGGAATGGCTCGTATCTCTATATACTTTTCTATATGTGTTTGCGCTTTCGTTTTATTGTTTGGGAAACTTGCCGATATTAGATTTCCGTCCTTATAAAATAGGAAAAAACATTCCGGAAGGTATGGATGTTCCGGAAGGAGCAAAGCCTACGGTGTACGAGAGTGTGTTTGTACTGGAAAAAAATGGCGAGAAGAAAGAATTTTCTTTGGAGAATTATCCGGATAGTACCTGGAAATTCATTGAAGCACGGACCATTGTAAAAGAAAAGGGCTATGAACCTTCTATTCACGATTTCTCGATGACCAATCTTGAAACGGGTGAAGATATTACAGAGGAGGTATTGTCTGATAAAAACTATACGTTCTTATTGGTGGCTCATCGCATTGAAGAGGCCGATGACAGTAATATCGACCTGATCAATGAGATTTACGACTATGCGGTGGAACACGGATATCGCTTTTACTGCCTGACTTCTTCGTTGGATGATCAGATAGAACAATGGAAAGATAAAACAGGTGCGGAATACCCTTTCTGCCTGATGGATGATATTACGTTGAAAACAATGATACGTTCCAACCCCGGATTGATGTTGATTAAAGAAGGTACTATCCTTAATAAATGGAGTGATAGTGAGCTGCCCGACGAATATGCTTTGACTGACAAACTGGAGAATCTGGAATTGGGAAAACAGAAAGAAGAAAGTGATGTGCATACGATTGGGTATGTGCTCCTTTGGTTTGCTATTCCTTTATTGATGGTTCTCGGTGTCGATATATTGGTGGTGAAGCGTTTGGAAAAGAGGCGGAAAAGAGCTGCTGAAAAAGCTGTCGAAAATTCAAAATCCTCTTCTGAGGCGTAGATGAATAATAGAATTGAAAATTTATTAACCCTTTTAATAAAAAACAAAATGAGAAAGAACATTGTTGCAGGAAACTGGAAAATGAACAAAACCCTTCAGGAGGGTATTGCTCTTGCAAAAGAACTGAATGAAGCTTTGGCTAACGAAAAGCCTAACTGTGATGTCATTATCTGTACTCCGTTTATTCACCTTGCTTCTGTTACTCCTTTGGTAGATGCAGCTAAGATCGGTGTAGGTGCTGAGAACTGTGCTGACAAAGAATCCGGAGCTTATACAGGTGAAGTATCGGCTGCTATGGTAGCTTCTACCGGTGCTAAATACGTTATTCTGGGTCACTCGGAACGTCGTGCTTACTATGGTGAAACGGTTGAGATCCTGAAGGACAAAGTGAAACTGGCTTTGGCAAATGGTCTGACTCCGATTTTCTGTATCGGTGAGGTTCTGGAAGAACGCGAGGCTAACAAACAGAACGAGGTTGTTGCTGCTCAGTTGGCATCTGTATTCGATCTTTCGGCAGAAGATTTCTCTAAGATCGTTCTGGCTTACGAACCGGTTTGGGCTATCGGTACCGGTAAAACAGCTTCTCCTGCTCAGGCTCAGGAAATCCATGCGTTCATCCGTTCGGCTGTTGCTGAGAAATACGGAAAAGAAATCGCTGACAACACTTCAATCCTTTATGGTGGTAGCTGCAAACCTTCTAATGCTAAAGAACTGTTTGCTAATCCTGATGTTGACGGTGGTCTGATCGGTGGTGCTGCCCTGAAAGTTGCTGACTTCAAAGGTATCATTGACGCATTCAATTAATTAAAATTGGGGGTTAAAAGCCGGAGAATAGTAATTTGCCGGTTTTTAATACCCCAATTCTCAATCTTATAAATTTATGAAGAAACTGGGTTTACTTTTGTTCTTGTTTGTTTGTGCTGCGGTTGTCCGGGCTCAAAGCAATATCGTGAAAAGTCTGGAACGTAATGTACCGGGGCAAGGGAAAGTAACTATTCATCAGGATTCCCGCATCGAAGCTTTGCTGGGAACTGCCCGCACCGGCACAGGAGAGCAGACTGTTATAAAGTCGTCCGGTTATCGGGTGCAGGCTTATGCCGGTAATAATACCCGCCAGGCCAAGAATGAAGCCCATCAGGTAGGTACCCGTGTCAAGGAGTACTTTCCCGAACTTTCGGTTTATACTTCTTTCAATCCTCCCCGGTGGTTGTGTAGAGTCGGTGATTTTCGCAGCATCGAAGAAGCTGATGCCATGATGCGTAAGCTGAAAGCAACCGGTGTGTTTAAAGAAGTCTCTATTGTTAAAGATCAAATTAATATTCCTCTGTAATCATGTTAGAAAAAGAAGAAATCATTTCTCCGGCTTTGGAAGATTTAAAGAATCACTATCGCAGTATAATTACTTTGTTGGGCGAAGATGCTGAACGGGAAGGATTATTAAAAACTCCCGAACGTGTAGCTAAAGCCATGTTGACCTTGACCAAAGGCTACCACATGGACCCGCATGAAGTTCTTCGTTCTGCCAAGTTTCAGGAAGAGTACAGTCAGATGGTGATTGTGAAGGATATAGATTTCTTCTCACTTTGCGAACACCACATGTTGCCTTTCTATGGCAAAGCTCATGTAGCTTATATACCTAACGGATATATCACCGGATTAAGTAAAATAGCCCGTGTGGTCGATATTTTCTCTCATCGGCTGCAAGTGCAGGAACGGATGACGCTGCAAATTAAAGAGTGTATTCAGGAAACGTTGAATCCGCTGGGCGTAATGGTCGTGGTGGAAGCCAAGCATATGTGTATGCAGATGCGCGGAGTGGAAAAACAGAATTCCGTAACTACTACTTCCGACTTTACAGGAGCTTTTAATCAGGCTAAGACCCGTGAAGAGTTTATGAACCTGATCCGCCAGAGATGATAAACTCGGAGTTTTGATATTATACAGAATAATAACTATTTATTTCAATTACTTATATTTTAGTTTGGTTATATAGTTATAGTTATCTATTTTTGCCGCAGTAAGTAATACTTCGTAGCAAAAATCTATGTCAGCTACTATCAATGATTTAGCTTCATTTAATAAGTTCTTTACCGAGAATCAACATCGGTTTATCCGATTTGCATGGACTTATACCCGTGACGAAGTTGTGGCGGAAGATATTGTTATGGAGTCTCTGATGGCTTATTGGGAGAATCGAGATCATATGACTCCGGAAATCAATCCGGCTGCCTATGTACTTACTGTCGTAAAAAATAAATGTCTCAATTATCTGCGCCATTTACAGTTGGTTAATGACGTTTCTGACCGTGTCGCCTCACATTCTGAGTGGGAGTTGTCCAATCGTATTGCCACACTGGATGCCTGTGAACCCAATGCATTGTTTGCCAGTGAAGTGCAGGATATTATCGATCGTGTTATTTCCCGTTTATCTGCTACTACCGCCCGAATTTTTCTTTTAAGCCGTTACGACAACAAGTCCCATAAAGAAATTGCTGAAATTATGGGAATGACCGTGAAGGGAGTCGAGTTTCATATCTCTAAGGCTACCAAAGAGTTGCGTGTTGCTTTAAAAGATTATCTTGTCCTTTTTCCTTTCTTATGTGACTTTCTGTCCCGAAATTAAAAATAAAAAGAACTTTTTTACTAGGGGGATTAATTGTTGGCGTGTTATTATAATGAATGCAATTAAGACCGACTTATGAAAATAGAAAAAGAAATATTATATCGATATTTTAATGGAGACGCTACTCCGGAAGAAGAGCATAAAATCCGGCAATATCTTGAAGCTTCGGATGAAAACTGGAAAGAGTATTTGCGTGAGCGAAAGTTTTTCGATACCATTATATTGAAAGAACAGGTTGTGTCTGAGGAGAAACAGATGAAGCGCAGGCAGCTGATTCGGAAGATAAGTCTTGAATGCCTGAAGGTGGCCGCCGTTTTGTTGATTGCTTTTGGAACGGCATTTTTCTGGAACAATCAGTCCGAGAAGCCCGCAACTAAAAGTGTGGTAAATACTTTGAAGGGACAAATGGCCAATATAACCTTGCCCGACGGAAGCCGGGTGTGGCTTAACTCGAATACGAGAATTGAGTATTCGCAGCATTTTGATGATAAAAGGGAAGTGCAGATTGACGGAGAGGCTTATTTCGAAGTCGTACGGAATACCGGAAGACCTTTTATTGTTTATACTCCGGATGACGAACAGGTAGAGGTACTGGGTACTAAATTTTATGTAGAAGCATACTCAGGTACAAAGAAGTTTGAGACTGCACTGATAGAAGGCAGTGTTCGTGTCAGGGCAGCTAACTCCCAGTTCATATTGCAACCCTCTTATAAGGCAGTGCTGAAAGGAGGCAAGATGAGTGTAGAGAAGATCACTGATTTTGATATTTATCGTTGGCGTGAGGGACTGATCTGCTTTAAAAACAGACATTTTTCTGAAATACTGGAAGAGCTCAAAAAGTATTATGGAGTCCATATCCGGTTTGACGTAGCTAAAATAAATAACCCGGTGCTGACTGTTAAGTTCCGCTTGTCTGACGGCATTGAATATGCGTTGCGGGTTTTGCAGAAAGATGTGAAATTTAAATATGTGCGGAATGATGAAGAAAACACATTCGTTATAAAATAATTTGTTTAACCCTTAAAAACATACATGCAGCCTATGGAAAACACTTATTAAATCTAACCTGAAATAAAAAAGCCGGCAGGTACTGCAATACCTGCCAGCTAAAAGGAGAAACATTCTTCTTTTCCCTAAAAAGAAAAATATTAATCGAATTTATAAAGCAAAGATATGAAAAATACTCGTTGCACGGATTTTTGTGTACCTAAAAATTCGTCTATCAAACAATTATTAAAAACTATGAGAGTCACTATATTCTTACTTTTCTTTTGTGTGTTCAGCACAATCGCAGGTACTGTCAATTCTCAAAATGCCAGGGTATCGATACATAAAACCAATGTCCCTTTGGAAGAAATACTTAATGAGATCGAACATCAGACAGATTATTTATTTATGTATTCGAATAACATTGATGTGAAAGAACGTACTTCTATCCGCGTTTCGGAGAAACCGGTCTCGGAAGTTTTAAAGAAGTTGCTTGGAAACAAGATTGCTTATGAGATGGAAGGCATGCACATCATTCTATCAGATAAGAGAGAGAATCAAACTGCAATTGCCCAGCAGGCGAATAAGATCCAGGTGAAAGGTAATGTTACAGATATGGCCGGTGAACCTGTCATTGGCGCCAGTATATTGGAGAAGGGAACTACCAATGGTATCGTAACCGACTTCAACGGTGATTTCTCCCTGAATGTAAATCCCGGTGCCGTGCTGGTGGTTTCGTATATCGGTTACTCTGCACAAGAAGTAAAAGTCATCCCCGGGAAGGTGTTGAAAATAAAGATAAAAGAAGATGCGGAGTTGTTGGATGAAGTTGTTGTAGTGGGTTATGGAACTCAGAAGAAAGTGAATCTGACAGGTGCTGTGGAGACTGTCGATGCGGATGTCATCGAGAACCGTCCGATACGCAGCGCGACCGATGCCCCAAGAGCACCGTATCCGGATTGACGGTAACTTCGGGTACAGGCAAGCCCGGAGTTTGCCTCTTTTAGAGATACGAGGCAACACTTCTGTGAACAGTGCCGGCGCATTGGTGATCATTGATGGAATGCCGGGAGATATCAATACGGTAAACCCACAGGATATTGAAACAATCTCGGTTTTGAAAGATCGCTTCTGCCGCCTATCTATGGTGCAGGGCTGCGGAAGGAGTCGTGCTTGTCACTACTAAGAAAGGAACTTCGGAGAAAGTGAAAGTAGAGTATACCGGAAACTTCTCTTTCAATACTCCTACACGTCTGCCCGAAAGCAATACAGGACTGGATCATGCATTATTATCCAATGTCGCGTTTACCAATGCCGGACTGGCCGTTCCTTTTTCTCAAAAGGCAATCGATGCCATTAAAGATCCGAATACGATTGCCATCCCCAACGGTAAGGAGTGGACATATACTTCGGATATGGACTGGATTGACCTGATGATGGACCATAGTTTCCAGCAAACTCATAATTTAACCATTTCGAAAGCTTCTGATCGTTTGAAATACCTTTTCTCTATCGGTTGGCTCGATCAGAACGGAATGTTCTCTGAGTATGGGCCGGACAATTATGACCGGATTAATCTCCGTTCCAATATCAGTGTCGAGTTGATCAAGGACAAACTGTCACTGGACAGTCGCATCAGCTATTCACGTGGAGTGAATCTTTATCATGCTGCCGAGGGGTCCTGGTCGATTCCTTATATTACCTTTATACAAGCGGGTCCCAATATGCCTGTTTATGATCCCAACGGAAATTATTCGCGGCATCGTATGCAATTGAATCCGATACAGGCTCTGAAGGAAGGTGGCGAAGGGCGTACTCGCAATCAACGTATCGAGGGAGTATTTACTTTAGAGTATAAACCGGTGAAAGGTCTTTCTCTCCGGGCCGTAGGAGGCGCCAATATTTTGGATGGACAGAAGAAAGAATGGCGCAGAGCTTACGGAAAATATGGAGTGGATGGTTTGATTTCAACAGCTTTTGGCCAGAAAAGCCCGAACTCGGTTACGCAGAACAACTCCCATCGACAATATCTGACCGGACAGTTGATTGCCGAATACAAAGGGGTATTTGGAAAACATGATATCAATGTCCTCGGCGGATGGTCGGCCGAAGAAAACCTGTATGAAGATCTTCAGGGAAAGCGTACCAATATTGTCGGCAATGAACTGCCTGCACTGAATCTGGGAGATACCGACGGATGGTCGAACGCCGCTGATGAAAATGAATGGGCGTTGCTCTCCGGATTTATGCGTGCGAGCTATGCTTTTGCTGCCAAATATCTGGTAGAAGTGAATTTCCGTGCGGATGCTTCTTCCCGTTTCTCAAAGAAAAACAGGTGGGGAGTGTTCCCTTCGGCATCTGTCGGATGGAGAATCACAGAAGAGAAGTTTATGCAAAATCAGCACATCTTTGATAATCTGAAATTGCGTGCTTCGTGGGGACAATTGGGTAACCAGAATGGATTGGGGCTATACGACCACATTGCCAGCTATAACATCAATGGATATTATCCTTTTAAGTCGGAATTGGGACAATGGGCGGTTATCTCGAAATTGCCTTCAGAGTCCAGAACCTGGGAAACTGTAGAGGTGAAAAATATTGCTGTCGACATGGCATTCCTCAGAAACCGTTTGACTGTAACGGGTGAATATTTTATTAAGAAGAACAAAGATATGTTGGTCAGCATCGAGATACCCAGTATAATAGGTATCGATGTGCCCACAGGAAACTACGGAGAACTTAAAGTAAAAGGTTGGGAAGTTACGGTCGGATGGCAGGATAAGATTAAGGATTTCTCTTACGGAGCCCGTTTTAATTTGTCCGATCAGAAAGATAAGCTGGTGGATTATGGTGTAGAATACAATGGTTTTGTGGCCGGTGTCAATCAGAAAGTGCAGGGGTATTCCTTGGGGTCTATCTTTGGATACCGTACGGACGGGTATTTTACTTCTGAAGAAGAGGTGAAGAATTCGGCTGCCTTCAATAAGGCCATTACAGGTGTGGGAGATATTAAATACATCGATAAAGACGGCGACGGAAAGATTTCGGCTCCCAATGATCTGGAATATCTGGGAACTACGACTCCCCGTTATACATTCGGGTTGAATCTGACTGCCGCATGGAAAGGATTCGATCTGGGAGTGTTATTGCAGGGGGTAGGCAAAAGAAATTTTTATCTGTCGAGCGAAGTGATGAACCCGTACTACGCTACCTGGAATAACTTCTCGTATAAAATGCATAATGACTATTGGACTCCGGAGAATCCCAATGCCGCATTCCCCCGCTATTACGCCGGTGCCAATCATAATTACCAGATATCGGATCATTGGCTGCAGAATGCCGCTTATGTTCGTTTGAAGAATCTGCAATTGGGCTATACGATAAGTCCGAAGCTTACTAAGTCATGGGGGATTCAGCGTTTGAGAGTCTACTTTAGCGGTGATAATCTTTGTGAGTATAGTAAACTGAACGATAATTTCGATCCGGAACTGTCTGATATTAACGGATATGTATATCCTATTATGAGAAACTTTTCTTTTGGAATCAATGTGACACTTTAATTCTTGGAGTAAGATGAAAAATATATATCTTTTTTTGTTAAGCGTAGTAATTCTTTGCAGCTGTAACGATTTCTTGGATCGTGAACCTAAAACAAATTTGTCTCCCGGTAGCTTCTGGAAGTCGGAAGAAGATTTAAGATTGGCAGCGAACGTGTTTTACCAGAATATGAACCGTTCTTATACGCTGGATAATCAGAGTGCCGACGGTTTTGCCAATGTAGGAAACCTGGTAAGTTCCGGAACACACGCTCCAGGCAATACTGATGGGATATGGACCACAGCCTATAAACAGATACGACATGCTAATAATTTTCTGGAGAATTATGAGAAAGCTGAGGTGAGTGAGGCCACAAAGAACCGTTATGCAGGTGAAGCCCGTTTTTTCAGGGCATATTTCTATTTCAATCTGGTGAAGCGGTTTGGAGATGTTCCATACGTATTGCGTACACTCGATATGGACTCGGAAGAGCTGATGGGACCGCGTGTACCCAAAGAGCAAGTGATTGCAGGCATCATAGAAGACCTGGAGTTTGCCGAAACACATATTCCACTGAAAAGTAAGTTGCCTACAGATGTAGGACGTTTGACTAAAGGAGCCGCTCAAGCCATGCTTGCCCGTGTGGCGCTTTATATCGGTACCTGGAATAAGTTTCATGGTAGCGGAGAGTATAAGAGCTATCTTCAAATAGCTAAAGAAGCCAGCAAGCGACTGATTGACTCTAAAGAATATTCGCTGTACGCCGATTACCGTAATCTGTTTTTGCTTCCGGGCGAAGATTCGAATGAACATATTCTGTCATTTCGTTATTCTGCCGAAGCCGATACGTACAATCCCCGTATCCGTGCTACAATAGCCGACTTGTCTCATAGTCCGACGAAGGTATTGGCTGATGCTTTTCTTTGCAAAGACGGACTTCCTCTTGAGAAGTCGGCCTACCGGGTGGAATATCTTCCTGCGGGAAAAGAGTTCGAGAATCGTGATCCTCGCATGGCATTGACTATCTGGAAACCCGGCGATCCTTTTTTAGGCAAACCGTTTGTGCCTAATCTCACGAGCCAGACACGTACCGGATATATGTTTAAGAAGTATGGCGACGAGGAGTCTTACTCTAACATGAAGTCGCGGATTGATGAGATTCTGATTCGTTATGCAGAAGTATTGCTGACCTTTGCCGAAGCCAGTTTCGAACTGGACGACCGGATTTCCGATGAAGACTTGAACCTCTCTGTCAATGCACTCCGTAATCGTTTCGAGGGAGATCCTAACCGGCTGCCGGATCTGACCAATGCTTTTGTAGCAGAACACGGGTTAAGCATGCGTGATGAGATTCGCCGTGAGCGCAGAGTGGAGCTTGCCGCCGAATCGTTCCGTTATGACGATATCATTCGTTGGAAAACGGCAGAAACGGAGTTGCCTGCCGCTATCTTGGGTGCCAAGTTCGATCCGGAACTCTATCCGTCCACAGTTCCCGGTAAAGATGTCATTCTGGATAAGAACGGTTTCATATTGGTACAGAATGCCGAAAGCCGTACGTTTGATAGTTCGAAAGATTATCTTTTCCCTTTGCCGCTGCGCGAGGTTTCGCTGAATCCGAATTTGAAGCAGAATCCTAATTGGTAATTAGTTTCTGGTAAAGTGATTGTTTGGAGAGGAGCGTTCGTCAAGCGCTCCTCTTTTGAATGGTCTTATAAAAAAAATGGAAACATGAAAAGACTGATTTTACCAATTGCATGTGGCATTTGCACTGTTACCTCTGATGTACAGACCGACAAACAACCGCATCCCAATGTGATCTTCATTTATGCAGACGATTTGGGATATAAGGATTTGAGTTGTACCGGAAGCCGTTTCTATGAAACTCCTCATATCGACAAGCTGGCAAGAGAAGGAGTTTGTTTTACTCAATCCTATGCCGCATGTCCGGTTTCGTCGCCGTCCCGGGCTGCTCTGTTGACCGGTAAATACCCTGCCCGGATCAACCTGACCGACTATATTCCCGGAGACCGGGCGTACGGTCCTCATAAGAATCAGCGGTTGGCTTCTTTGCCGTTCAATCTCCATCTGTCGAAAGACGAAATAACGATGGCCGAGGCCTTCAGGCAGAACGGGTATTCTACCTTTATGGCGGGCAAGTGGCATCTGGCCGAGTCTGCCGAATACTATCCTGAGCAGAATGGGTTTGATATTAATATCGGAGGAAATAATACGGGGCATCCCTCCAAAGGATATTTTTCGCCTTATGGTAATCCACAACTGAAAGACGGTCCCGAAGGAGAGTATCTGACGGATCGCCTGACTGATGAAGTGATCCGTTATATCTCGGAGCCTAAGGAAAAGCCGTTCTTTGTCTATCTGTCCTATTATACGGTTCATCTGCCCTTACAGGCAAAAGCGGAAAAGATAGCCAAATACCGGAGAAAGCTGAGCCGGGCGGTTCCTGCGGATTCATCTTTTGTGAAAAAAGGAGAGACGTATCATAAACTTGTGCAGGACATTCCGGCTTATGCCGCGATGGTCGAGAGCCTGGACGAAAACATAGGACGCCTGTTAGACACCCTGCATCGGTCGGGACTCGATGAACGCACCATTGTTGTGTTTACGTCCGATAATGGGGGAATGGCCACCAGCAATACTACTCGTAATATCCCGACCTCCAATCTGCCTTTGCGTGCCGGAAAAGGATATTTGTACGAAGGAGGCATCAAAGTGCCTGCCATCATCCGATGGAGTGGACACCTGAAAGGAAGACAGGTTTCGGATACTCCGATCATCGGTACGGATTATTATCCGACTTTGCTCGATCTTTGCGGATTGCCTCTACTGCCCGGACAACACGTGGACGGAGTTTCCATGAAACCCGTCTTACAGGGCGGACGGCTGTCCAGACCTTCCTTATTCTGGCATTATCCTCATTATAGCGGTGGACTGGGTGGTCGGCCTTCTGCGGCTATACGTGAGGGGGATTATAAGCTTATTGAGTTTTTTGAAGACCATCACGTCGAGTTGTACAATGTGATTCAGGACGAATCCGAAGAGAAAGACCTGTCACAAATATACCCTGAGATAGCAGATGGACTAAGGAAGAAACTATATTTGTGGTATAAGGAGGTCGGTGCCCGAATGCCTGTTGATAATCCCCACTATGTTTCTCCTGTGAAGGATTCCGACTCTTTTGAAAATAAATAATCGTTTGTACTTAAAATATAACAGATATGAAATTCGTTACCTTATCATTGTTAGCCACTGCGTTGACTGTTGGCGGAAATGCCGCCGAGCAGGCACGTTCCTCCAAGCAGCCCAATATCTTATTTATTCTGGCTGATGACTTTGGCTGGAGAGATCTGGCATGTACGGGCAGCCGTTATTATGAATCGCCCAATATCGATGGAATCGCCCGTAATGGCGTGAGGTTTACCCAAGGATATGCAGCCTGTCAGGTGTCCAGTCCTTCCCGTGCCAGCATTATGACAGGCAAGTTTACCGCCCGCCACGGAATAACCAATTGGATTGGTGAAGGAAGTGGAGAAGAGTGGCGCAAGATGGGAAGACATTCCAAGCTTCTTCCGGCCCAATACGTATGGCAATTGCCCAAAGAAGATATTACTCTGCCCGAAGCATTGAAAGCCCACGGTTATAAAACGTTTATGGCCGGCAAATGGCATTTGGGAGGTGAGGGTTCTTATCCCGAAGATCATGGTTTCGATATCAATATAGGCGGGCATGAAGCGGGAGGTCCTTATCCCGGCGGCTATTTTGCTCCCTATGGCAATCCGAAAATGAAAGAAGGACCGGATGGTGAGAATTTATCCATGCGTCTGGCACACGAGACAGCGTCGTTTATCGAAACCCATACCCGCCGGAATAAAAAGCAGCCTTTCTTTGCTTTTCTCTCTTTCTATGCCGTGCATGCGCCGATTGAGACCACTGAAGCCAAGTGGAGGCATTTCCGGAATAAAGCGGATTCGATGGGGATCGCTCCGGTGGGGTTCGAAGTAGACCGTACATTGCCTGTACGTTTGCAGCAGGATAATCCCATATATGCCGGACTGATACAGCAGATGGATGATGCCGTGGGAGTGGTGCTTGCCAAACTGCATGAGTTGGGTTTGGATGAAAATACGATTATCGTGTTCACCAGTGATAATGGCGGAGTGTCTTCGGGCGATGCATACGCTACCTCTAACTACCCTCTTCGCGGCGGAAAAGGGCGGCAGTGGGAAGGTGGAATACGCGTACCGTTATTTATCGATTTTCCGGGTAATACTTTAAAGGGAGATTCGTGCGTGGTGCCTGTCACCGGTGCCGATTTGTATCCTACTTTTCTCGATATGGCAGGCATCCCATTAATGCCCGGCCAACATCAGGACGGTGTAAGCCTGCTTCCTCTGTTACAGGGCAAGAGCATCCCCGAGCGTGCTTTATACTGGCATTATCCTCATTATGGCAATCAGGGTGGCGAACCTTCTTCCATCATACGGCAAGGCGACTGGAAGCTGATTCATTATTACGAAGATGGCAGGGATGAACTTTATAATCTGCGGATAGACGAAACCGAGTCGGAACCGCTGAATGTGCAATATCCCGAAAAGGTGGAGTTCTTGAGTAAGAAGCTGTCTGTATGGCTGACTGAGGTAGGGGCCAGATATCCTGAACCCGATCCTCAATACAATCCGGCAGCGGAGGCTCTCTATAAGAAAAAGACTCGCGAAAGAATGATGAAAACCTTGGAAGCTACCCGCAAGAAGCAGTTAGGCAAAGATTTCAAGCCTAATGCAGACTGGTGGGGGAGCGAAGAGCGAAACGAAAGATTAAGGACGGGAAATTATGAAAGAGCGGAATCGGATGGTCAGCGCAGCACCACCCGGTCGCCTAGTCGTTTGGCCATCAGATTCTGTATCTCCTTCATCTCCTTGTACCGTTGCATGACAGCGTCGCACTGGGCGTTGTCATTCGCAATCGAAGGATCTTGCAGGGCATACATGATGTGCTTCAGCTCTTCTGCGACAATGGCGTTCTTGAAGTTAATCATCAGCATCGGGACCATCTCGTACAGCCGTTCCTCATCCGTCACCAACTTCTGTGTTTTGGAGTGATACTTGCTCAGTTGATACCGGTCACTCGCCAGTTCGGTGGCTATCGTACTGATTTTCGGATCGGGGTGCGCCACGAAGAAGCGTTCGGAAGCGAACTCCTGATCGTGGATATGTTCGGAGGCCTCCGAGAGGATACGGCGGTGGAGGGGATTATGGAAAGCCAGTTCGTCCTCCTTCAGGTCATTGATGACATACTCGACAACGGTGACCGGGACTTCGTTGCCTTCTTCATCCGTTAAGTTACACATCACCTTCTCTCCATAGCGCACAATCATCTGAATAATCAGGCGCTCGTATTTATAAAACTCTTGTCCCTCTTTACCTTCCTGCGGGATGAACGATTGGTAGGTGTCTGCCTCCATTTCTTCGGGAGGGAAAGGAGGAGGCATTTCGCCCGGTTGCGGCGTCGGGGCATTATTGGAGGCTATGGGTTTATTCCCCTTCTCGGCCTGAAGTTCCCTGCGCTTGGCCACTTCGGATACCAGTAACTTATCTTCTATCCGCAACAACTGCCCGCACTCCTTGATGTACACATCCCGGACGATGGCTTCGGGAATCACCGCAATGCTGCGCACGATGTCGTTGATCAGCTCGGCACGTTTCATCGGGTCCTTGCCGGCATCCTCCATCAGCAGTTGTGCCTTAAGCGTATAAAGTCCGTCTCGTGTTCCTGTATGAAGTTCAAACCCGTAGCGTTGTGCTTCCGCAAAAGAGTCCGGTCGTCGTCGGGTAAGAGGCATACTTTGATATTCATTCCCTTCGAGCAGCATGTCGATCCCCCGGATAGAAGCTTTGATGCCCGCCATGTCACCGTCATAAAGCACCGTGATGTTGTTGGTGAAACGGTGGATCAACCGGATCTGCCCCGGTGTAAGAGAAGTACCGGACGAGGCCACCACATTCTCTACTCCCGACTGGTGCATTGATATAACGTCCGTATATCCTTCCACAAGGAAGCAGCGGTCCTGCTTTACGATGGCCTGCTTGGCAAAGTAGATGCCGTATAGTTCGTTGCTTTTATGATAGATTTCCGATTCGGGAGAGTTGACGTACTTGGCAAGTTTCTTGTTCTCCGTGCTGAGCACACGTCCGCCGAAGGCAACCACTTTGCCCGAAAGCGTGTGAACGGGAAACATGACACGTCCCCAAAAGCGGTCGCGCAACTTATGGTCGTCCGTTTCATAACAGAGTCCGGTCTTTACCAGGAACTCTTGTTTGAACCCTTTGCGCAATGCCTCCTGTGCCAGTGCATCGCGCCCCTCGGTGCTGAAACCCAACTGGAACTTATCAATAATATCGTCACGGAAACCCCGTTGGCGGAAATAAGCCAGTCCGATGCTGCGTCCGTCTACATGGTTTTTCAGGATATTCTGAAAGTAGTCGCGGGCGAAGTTGTTGACAATGAACATACTTTCGCGGTTGCTTTGCACCTCTTTCTCTTCATTGGTCAGCTCCCGTTCCTTGATTTCTATGTTATACTTCTTGGCCAGGTAGCGGAGTGCCTCGGGATAGGACATCTGTTCGTGTTCCATGATGAAGTGCACCGCGTTGCCGCCCTTGCCGCAACTGAAACACTTGCAAAGTCCCTTGGAGGGAGACACGCTGAACGAGGGGGTTTTCTCGTTATGGAAAGGGCAAAGTCCCACGTAGTTCACACCGCGTTTGCGCAGCGTGACGAAGTCCGAAACCACTTCTACGATTTGTGCGGCATCGAGTATACGGTCTATGGTTGCCTGATCTATCATTGTTTTATCTCCTTGCGGATGCAAATGTACGTGATATTTCTTGGATAATCAAATGACTTTTCAGTGGATTCTACAGGACCTGCCGATATATCTGCCGCTTACTTAATGATATCTGTACGCGCTGTTTCGCATTAAAAAGTTACTAAATAGGGGGTTAGTCTGACGGGTGCCCGATCTTTTTCTTGCCAACCGGAGGAAGAAAGTGCAAAATGGCGGCCTTTTGGGGTCGGAGAGCCGGGCTTTGGGGTAGAAAGAGCTTGTGTTCAGGGTAAAAAGAGCTTGTGTTTTTGGGAAAAGACGTAAGCATTCTCCCCGAAAGACGTAAGCATTTCCCGAAAATGATTACTTCTTTTTCAAATATCTCTATATGTTTTCCATGATTACATATATTGTTCTGTTTAAGGACGGATTTTTCTCCGTATTTCTTTCCGGTTGCTTGGCTGATACGGAGCTTTCTTTTCTGCCAGAAAGATACTCCCGTTGCTTCCGGGTGGATGATATGATACAGAAAGAACCCTTTACTGCTCAATATGCTTCTTATATCGATAAATGCGATCAATCGGATCGGAGGAAAAATGAATTAGAGCCGTTTTTTCCTTCTTGCCTTTCCCTTGGGGCTAAAGAATGAAAACTGGGCGCTTCTTATTATCATTTTGACATTTTGCTTATCCCGCGAATTAGAAAAGAAAGGAGAGGGGATGTCTGTGATGAATGATGACATCCCCTCATACTTATGATAAAGATTATCATTTAATTTTCTCTCGTATCTTCGTCAGGTACTTTTTCATTCCCTCCGCATCTTTGTTGGTGATGATCTCAAGCAGTTGTTTCAGCTCTGTGCGGATATTCTCCACTTGTGACGGTGTGCGCGGATTGAACAGGATTTCCTGCAATAAGTAGTCATCTTCGCTCAGCAGCCCTTTGGCAATGGCCATGTGCTTTTTGAATGTGGTTCCCGGAGCTTCCTGGTGCTTCATGACAGCTGCAAAAACAAATGTCGAAACAAACGGGATGGACAGGGAGTAAGCCACTGTTTCATCATGCTCGTCGAAAGTATATTCGAAGATGTTCAGGTTCAGGCTATTGTATAAGTCTTTAAAGAATACTTTCCCCAAATGATCACTCTCACTGATGATGATGGCGCTTTCGCTGCTCAGGTTGCTCAGGCTGGCAAAAGTAGGGCCAAACATCGGGTGAGTGGAGACATAACGGAATCCGCTTTCTTCGTAGAACTTCTTCAATCCGGTTTTTACCGAAGCAATATCACTCAGGATACAGTCTTTGGGCAAAACCGGCAGAATTTTGCGGAAAGCGTCCAGCGTGTATTTCACTGTGGCAGCATTGATCACCAGTTCCGGTTCGAACTCCTTGATCTCCTCCAGAGTGGTGAAGCGGTAGGTGTTGTATACAAACCGAAGCTGATGCGGGTTGACGTCGAACACGGCCGTCTCGTGCTGGAAACTTAGTATGTCAGTAAAGAAGGAGCCCATCTTGCCGGCTCCCAAAATTAGAATTCGCATAATATGAATGATTTGCTATTTATTGATAATCTCCATCTGTTGACGAACCGATTCTTCGTGGATGGCTTCGAAGATCACTTTCACAAACTCTGCACTCATGCCGCACTGTTCGCCCTGAGCACCGCGTTTTTCAAGAATCTCGTTATAACGTCCGGTCTGAAGCACTGTGATATCGTGTTCCTTTTTGTAAGTACCGATTTCGCGTGCTACGCGCATACGTTTTGCCAATTCCTGTATGATGTTGTCATCACATTCGTCAATCTGCTTGCGCAATACGTTCAGATTCTCCGTTGTCTGCGTTTCTTTACGGATGACAAGCAGGTTGAGAATATAGTCCAGTACGTCCGGAGTCACTTGCTGTGAAGCGTCGCTCCATGCACAGTCCGGGTTGCAATGGCTTTCTACAATCAATCCGTCAAAGTTCAGGTCCATAGCCTGCTGGCAGAGAGGAGCTACCAGTTCGCGCTTTCCGCCGATGTGGCTCGGGTCGCAGAAGATAGGTAGTTCGGGTATGCGGCGGCGCAATTCGATAGGAATGTGCCATTGAGGCAAGTTGCGGTATAACTTCTTGTCGTAGCTGCTGAATCCGCGGTGGATGGCTCCCAGACGTTTCAGTCCGGCGTTGTTGATGCGTTCCAAAGCACCGATCCATAATTCCAGGTCCGGGTTTACCGGGTTTTTAACCAATACGGGAATGTCTACTCCCTTCAGTGCATCGGCTATTTCCTGTACGGCAAAAGGATTGGCAGTGGTACGTGCTCCTACCCAGAGTACGTCGATACCCGCTTTCAGGCATTCGTACACATGTTTGGCGGTGGCTACCTCGGTAGATACGTACATGCCGGTTTCTTTTTTCACCTCTTTCAGCCAGGCCAGTCCGTCCACACCGATTCCTTCGAAACCTCCCGGCTTGGTGCGCGGTTTCCAGATTCCCGCACGGAAGATTTTTACTCCTTTGGCTGCCAGTTGGGTAGCTGTTGACATTACTTGCTCTTCTGTTTCGGCGCTGCAAGGGCCGGCTATCACCATCGGGCGTTTATCTTCCACACCCGGCAATAAGATTGATTCGAGTTCCATATCGATCTAATTCGTTTAGTTGTTATTTCATTATTGATTTGATTCGTTCCAGCGCTTCTGCCAGCTTGGCGTCTTTGCAGCAGAGAGAGATGCGGATGTATCTCGCTCCGTTGCTTCCGAAAATAAATCCCGGAGTGATGAAGACGCGTGCTTCCTGCAGCACTTTCTCTGTCAGTTCTTCTACATCGGCGCAACTTGCGGGGATTTTTCCCCAGAGAAACATGCCCACCTGCTTTTCGTCGTACGTGCATCCCAGCGTTTTCATAATCTCGCCGGCCAGGTGACGACGGTTCCGATAGTTTACATTGTTGCCTTCGTACCAGGTCGAATCCGCTTCAAGTGCTTTGGCAGCTGCCAGTTGCATGGCACGGAACATTCCGCTGTCGATGTTGCTTTTCACTTTCAGAATCCATTGTACAAACTCTGCGTTCGAAGCCAGCATGCCGATACGCCATCCCGGCATATTGTGACTTTTACTCATGGAGTTGAATTCTATACAGCATTCTTTGGCACCCGGCACACTCAGGATACTGATCGGCTTATCGTTCAGGATAAAGCTGTACGGATTGTCGTTCACAATCACGATGTTCTTGCGGCGGGCAAACTCCACCAGGCGTTTGTACAGTTCCGGAGTAGCGTTGGCACCGGTAGGCATGTTCGGATAGTTGGTCCACATCAGTTTCACGCGGCTCAGATCCATCTTTTCCAGTTCATCGAAGTCCGGCATCCATCCGTCTTCCTCTTTCAGGTTATAGTTCACCACCTCGGCACCCAGTATTTTGCTTAACGAAGTGTAGGTGGGATATCCCGGATTGGGCACCAGTACCTGTTCTCCCGGATTGACAAAAGCGAGTGTCACGTGCAAGATGCCTTCTTTTGATCCGATCAGCGGCTGAATTTCTGTTGCCGGATTCAGTTCCACTCCATACCAGCGTTTATACCAGTCGGCAAAACCCTTGCGAAGTTCTGGTATACCCACATACGGTTGATAACCGTGTCCGTTCGGATCGTGGGCATTATTACATAGCGTTTCGATGGTCTGTTCCGAAGGAGGCATGTCCGGGCTTCCGATTCCCAGGCTGATTACATCTTTACCTTCTGCATTCATCCGTGCCACTTCTTTCAGTTTCTTCGAAAAGTAGTATTCGCTTACACCGGCCAGTCTGTCGGCCGGCGCTACCTTATACGTTTGATTTTCCTTCTGCATATTCGCCTAATATTTTAAGTTCTTTCGTCAATGGAGTGATTGCTGTAATCGATTGTTTATATCTCAGGTAATCGTTGAAAGCTACATCTACGTAAAACTGGTATTCCCATTCCCGTCCGATGATAGGGAGCGATTGTATTTTTGTTAAGTTGATATTATAAAAAGATAGAATAGACAGAACCTGTGAGAGACTTCCTTCAGAGTGGGGGAGAGTGAAAACGATGTTTGCTTTGTTGAGAACGGTGTTTTGCTTTCGTATCTCGTCCACCTGCCACGGATCTGCCACTACCAGAAAACGGGTGAAATTGTGTTTGTTGGTTTCGATGCCTTCCTGCAGTACCTTCATTCCGTAGCGTTCGGCAGCGGCACGGGAACAGATGGCGGCGTGCCCTTTCAGGTTTTCCCGTTTGATGATTTCGGCACTCAAAGCCGTATCTTCGGCTTCTACCACTTTGATACGTGGGTGTTGGTTCAGGAACTCCCGGCATTGCATCAGGGCAATCGGGTGAGAGTTCACCTCGGTAATGTCATTCCAGTCCTCTTCGGGCAGGCAAACGAAGCTATGCGAAATGCGTAATTTGTATTCGCCGATAATTTGTGTGCCGCTTTGGCGCAACAATTCGTTGTTGTGCAGCAGGCTTCCTGCAATCGTGTTTTCAATGGCCAGCATCCCGATGGTCTGACTATCTTTCCGGATGGCAGCAAACACATCTTCAAAGTTGGCGCAACAGATTAATTCTATCTCTTCTCCTTCGAAGTACTTGTGTGCGGCTATATCGTGATACGAGCCCAGTGTTCCTTGAATTGCTATTCTTTTCATTCCTATTGAGTATATGGTATAAAAAAATCCCGCGTCCATGTCGGAGCGGGATTCATATTATTAGTTTCTCTTAATTTCAGTTCTTAAGCACCCTGTCACTTGATACATACAAACTCCCGCTCTACTTTCTGGCTAAAGTAAAAGTAAAAAAAGAAGTAATATGTAAAAGTGAATACGTTCATCAGATCTATTTTCTTTTTGTTTTAAATCTGAGGCAAAATTAATGCTTTTATCTTAAACGCAAATAAAAAACAAACTTTTTTTTGTGATTTATGTGTTTATATTCCCAATTTGTGCTTTTATGACTATAAATGGCCTTTATAATATAGTATATAGGCTTGTCTTTGTTAATGTTTGCTAAATGGGACGTTTCAGTTCTTAAGATGCTAGTTTTTCTCCTAAAAACTTCTTTTATTTGTCAGACAAATAAGATTAATCTTATTTTAACTAAACTGAATTGTTATACTATGGATACATTAAAACTACATGGTCAGGCGATAACTTTGGTCGATCAGGTCGAAGATAACCTACTTACTTATTTTAGAACCAAAGATCTGCGGGCAGGAGATGCCATTCCCAATGAGATGGAACTGGCTGCTGCTTTGGGTGTGGCACGTAGTGTGCTGAGGGAGGCCCTCAGCCGATTGAAAATGGTAGGGATGATCGAGACACGTACCAGGCGGGGAATGATTCTGACCGAACCTTCTATCCTTGGAGGCATGAAGCGGGTTGTCGATCCTCGCATTCTGAGTGAGCATTCCCTGTTTGATCTTTTAGGTTTCAGGATTGCTTTGGAATTGGGAATTTGCAGTGATCTTTTCCAGAATATAACTCCGGAAGATATTGTTGAACTGAAGGAGATTGTCCGGTTGGGAATCGCTTTTGAGAACAATGAATATGCCCCTATCAGTGAATTTACTTTTCATGCTAAACTTTATGAGATAACCGGTAATGCCACTATCCGTGAATTTCAGGAGATCATCCATCCCGTGATGGTTTTTGTGAAAGACAAATTCAAAGAGTTGCTCGAACCTATTAATATAGAGATAAAAGAGCGGGGAGAATTGGTAACTCACGCTGACCTTCTCGGCTTTTTGGAAAAACATGATGAGGCCGGTTATAGAAAGGCGCTTGAGAAACATTTTGCCGTATACAAGATTTTTATGAAACGTAGAATCGTTAACGAATAATCGGGGGGATTGCAAGAAGTCAAACAGAATTTTAGCATTCCCTTGGGGAATATCTGGAGGATGGCCGTTCTTTTATTGCAGGTAACCGGGTAAATAACCATTTATTGTAGCTGCGCAGCCATTTTATACCTTTGTTATCGACACTAAGAAATGGGTTTCCAATCAGAGATTCCTTATTCTTATTAATATCTAATTAAATAATAAAATGAAACATTATCAACGTTTGGAAGGAATGGTTGCCGCCACTTTTACTCCTATGGATGCGCGGGGAGATATCAATCTTTCTGTTATAGACAAATACGCCGACCTGATGGCTGAATCAGGAATGGCAGGTGTATTTGTTTGTGGAACCACAGGAGAATCTCATTCACTGACTACGGGTGAGCGTAAAGCTATTCTTGCTCAGTGGATAAAGTCTGCCCGGAAACGCTTCAAGGTGATTGCGCATGTGGGTAGTAACTGCCAATTGGAAGCTATGGAGCTGGCTCGGCATGCACAAGAGGTGGAAGCTGATGCTTTTGCCGCTATGGCTCCCTGTTTTTTTAAACCCTCTTCGGTAAAGGATCTGGTGGACTTTTTTACTCCAATTGCTCAAAGTGCTCCCGATCTTCCTTTCTATTATTATAATATGCCGTCTATGACGGGAGTATCTCTTTCGGTTCCCTCTTTTCTTATAGAGGGAAAGAAAACGATGCCTAATCTGGTTGGAACAAAATTCACACACAATAACCTGATGGAGATGGGTGAATGCTTGGAACTCAATAATGGAGAATTCGAGGTGCTGCATGGATACGATGAAATTCTGATTGCCGGATTGGCTTTAGGAGCCGTTGCCGGTGTTGGTAGTACCTACAATTATTTACCTGCTGTATATCAGAATCTTTTTGATGCGTTCAAGAAAGGTGATATCTGTACTGCTCGCCGGATGCAGCAGAAGTCGATTGAAATAGTAAAAATAATAATTAAATACGGAGGAGGTGTACGTGGAGGAAAAGCAATAATGAATTTAATAGGTGTTGATTGCGGCCGGTGTCGTCTGCCCGTCACACCATTTGGCGATGATGAATATTCTTCGCTCAAAAGAGATCTTGAAAAAATAGGTTTCTTGAATTAAAAAATAAAAGTAGGGAAGGGGAAATAGACTTTGGACGGAATATACCCCCTCGCCCTACGCCTTAAATTTTATATTAAAAGCATACAAAGATGAGAAAAATTACTCGAATTAAGTGTCTCATTGTTGTTTTATTGACATTTATTGGGACATTAGCACCCGTTCATGCTCAACAAAGTGGCAATTTTGAGATTAGTGGTGTTGTTAAGGACACATCCGGAGAACCGGTCATAGGTGCTACAGTTATTGTAAAGAACACACAAATAGGTACAACTACCGATGTCGATGGAAAATTTAAATTGAAGGTTCCACATAAATCTTTGTTACAAATATCCTTTATTGGAATGAAAACCAAGGATCTGAAAGTAACCAATAATACATTTTATGAAATTACTTTGGAAGATGAATCGGTTCTACTTGACGAGGTCGTAGCCATCGGTTATGGAACTCAATCTAAGGCAACCGTTACTTCAGGAGTTGTATCTGTGAAGAAAGCGGAGTTAATGTCTTCTGTCTCTGCATCTCCTTTGAACAATCTACAGGGAAAGGTTGCTGGACTGGATATTCGACAGACTACCGGACAGCCCGGTGCACAGCCGGTAGTGCTGATCCGTGGCGGGTCAACCGATCCGGCTAACGACTCTCCTCTTTTTGTCATTGATGGGGTTGTCCGTAGCAACATGAATGGACTCAATCAGGAAGATATTGAGTCTATGGAAGTACTGAAAGATGCCGCTTCCGCTGCAATTTATGGTGCTAAGGCCGCCAATGGTATCATTCTTATTACTACCAAGCAAGGCTCTTCAAAAGATGGTAAAGCCACTATTTCCGCTTCCTACCGTTTGGGAGTTGAGCAGATTCGGCAGCATTATCCGTTTTCCGGTGCACGCGACTATCTGTATGCTTCCCGTTTAGCCGGTTCCCGTGGAATCAATGACGCCAATGTCAGCGGACGCCTGGAAGGCGGCGCATATCCTTATTCAACAGGTAATATCAATTATAAAAATGGAGCCTTGGAAGGATATGGCTATTCTCGTTTCACTACCGAATATTTAGATGATTTGATTTCCAATATGGGACAGTCTTATGTCGATGATTTGCTGAACAGACAAGGATATGAAACGATGACCGATCCTTATTCGGGAAAACAGTTGATATTTAAAGACAATCACTATCAAAAAGATGTATTGTTTCAGACTGCATTGACACACAACTACGATCTGAGTGTTTCCGGCGGAAATGACAAAGGTAATTATTATGTGAGTTTGGGGTATATTAATTCCGAAGGTATTGTTCTGGGTACGGGATACGATCGTTTCAGCCTTACTGCCAATGGAAATTACAATCTTCGCAGTAATTTAAAATTAACCGTCGGATTGAAACATTCCACAATTTCGAATAAAGCGACTGATCCGGAGAACTCGGGCACAAGCACAATGGACCGTTCTTCTCGCTATCCTACGACCTTCCGTCTGTATTATGACGATGGAACTCCCGGTATTGGTGAAGCCGGAGGCTCACCCCGGAATAGACTGCACGAATTATATTATCAGGATATTTCGGACAAAGCTTATCGAAACACGATTCAGTTAGGATTGGATTGGGAGATTCTGAAGGGATTGCATTTTAAGCCGTCAGCCTCCTATTATATGCAGGAAAATATCTATCGTTTTTTTGAGAAGTATAACGAGTTTAATAAAGGTCGTAAGACACTCGAGAAACACGACCAGTATAAGCAAATCATGGCAGACGCGGTGTTTACCTATGATAAAGTATTCAGTGATAAACACACTCTTAATGCAATGATAGGTATGAATTATACCCAGGACGATACTTATAAATTGAAAGGAACAGGCTCGGAAGCCCCTACGGATTATGTACCTACGTTGGCGCCTACCAAGCCCGATTTACAGCGTACCACTTCCTCTTTGGATAAAGAAGTACTGGTAGGTTTCTTTGCCCGTGTCAATTATGACTATAAGCGCCGCTATTTGCTGACGGTTTCAGCACGCTATGACGGAGCCTCCCAATTTGCCGAAGATCATAAATTCGCATTGTTTCCGGCCGTATCCGGAGGATGGAATATGCATTATGAAAACTGGTTTCCCAAAACCGTTGTCAGCCGGATGAAATTGCGGGCGAGTTGGGGACAGACCGGAAATAATAAGTTGTCGTATTCTAATACCCAAGGCGAATATGCTTCATATATTTATGCCGGAAATCCGGGGGTACTGAATAGTGTACTTGCCAATAACAGTTTGGTATGGGAAACAACCTCTAATGTGGATTATGGTTTTGATGCCGGTTTCTTTGATAATCGTCTTGAACTGTCGGTAACCGGATATAATAAATTGACTTCCGATCGTTTGTATGACAAAGCTCTTCCGGCACAGACAGGTTTTAGTTCTATAAAGGCCAATTTGGGGACTGTACAGAACAAAGGTTTTGAGTTATCGCTGACAGCACATCCTCTTTCAACAACTTCCCCCGTGAGTTGGGATGTTACGGGTACTTTCAGTATGAACAGGACGTATATGAAAAAGCTTCCTTATAATGGGAGAGACAAAAATCGGGTACAGGGCGGACTTGTATGGGATACTAAATCCGGTACTTATGTTGAGACCGGCGGCCTGGCCGAAGGCGAGAGGATAGGCGGACGTTGGGGATATAAGTATCTGGGGGTATACGATACAGATGAAGAAGCTGCAAAAGCTCCGGTCGACACCAAGGTCTCCGGTTCTAAGATGAATAAGAAAAAGGTTGCCGGAGATGCTATCTGGGCCGACCTTGACAATAATGGAGTTATCGATGATAAGGATATTACTTTTATTGGCTGGGCCAATCCGGATAAGAAGGGAGCCTTGATTAATAATTTGTCTTACAAGAATTTTTCTCTTCGTTTGGTTGTCGATTTTGCTTTAGGACATTCCATTGCCAATATATGGAGATGCCGTGCCAATGCCAATGCACGCAATGCCATTATAACGACTACTGACGTTACGAATGGAAACATCTGGTGGCAGACGGGTGATGCTGCAACAGCCAAGTATCCGCGTTACGATGTTGCTTCGGACTGGGATAACGGATATCGCAATCACATGCGTACAATAGCTTATGCCGGAATGAATTCAAATGGAAATGCCGACAATACGGCTTATTATTCAAAGGGAGATTATTTGTGCTTCCGTGAGGTTTCGTTAGGTTATGAACTGCCGCGTTCCGTATGTTCTAAAATGAAGGTGAAAGGGGTGTCTTTGAATGCCGGTGTGACAAATATCGGATACATTACAGCCTTTGACGGATTAAATCCTGAACAGTACGATGGACAAGAGACCGGTGAATACTTTCTCCCGATTCAATTTAACTTTGGTGTAAGACTAACTTTTTAAAATGATTTTCACTATGAAAGCAACAAAAATATTGATCTGTATTCTCTGCTGCACATGGATTTGCAGTTGTAGCTTGTTGGAGGTTGATCCGGTTTCTACCATCACTTCACAGTCGTTCTGGAAAACTCCGGGAGATGCCAAAGCTTATCTTACAGGCATTTACAATAAGGTGCGTGACCTGAATAATACTTCTTATTACGGTGAAGACCGGGGAGATGCTTTTAAAGCCGGTGAGATCGGCCCTACGAGTGTGGCATGGGCCCATACTTTGCTTGAGAGCAATGCTCCTTCTTATCGTTCGGCTTATAATATCATTCATCACGCCAATCTTCTTTTCAATAAAATTGAAAGTCTGAAGTTTACTAATGAGACTGAGAAGAATCGTATAAAAGCTGAGTGTCACTTTCTAAGAGCATATACTTATTTTCTTATAGTGCGTATTTGGGGAGATGCTCCCATCATTACTGATCCTGTGCTTTCGGACAACGTTGAGCTTAAACCCCGTTCTCCCAAAGAAGACGTCATGAAGTTGATCCTTGAAGATATAGAACAGTCTGTCCTGTTATTTCCGGAGGATGGATATATCAATAAGAATTTAGCTTCAAAGCCGGCTGCCTATGCTCTGAAAGCCGATGTTTTAATGTGGAAAGCAAAGGTCCTGAATGGTGGAAATGCGGATCTGGAAGAAGCGATCAAGGCAATCGACCAGGTAGGCGGGAGTGGAGTGTCTTTGCTACCGGATTATGCAAAGGTATTTGCCAATGATAATAAAAAGAATAATGAGATCATTTTCTCTTTTTATTTTGAACGTTATGAAACTGGAAATCTTTCTATTGCAACCAACACTACATCGAGAACCGATAATTTATCGATGGCTGTCAACTTGGCCGATGCGGCAACTTCACCCAATCAGAGCCGCCATGTCTATGCCCCAAGTGACAAGGCCAGAGAGTTGTATCTTAAGTATCCGGGCGATAGGCGCTATAAAGTCGCCATGATTGATTTGGTGGATAAAGATGGTAACCTGATTTTAACCCAGACAAACAAATTCAGGGGGAAGGCCTATTCCGACGATCGTTATTTTGACGATGACTTGATAGCTTATCGTTGGGGAGATCTTCTTCTTCTGCGTGCTGAGGCCAATGCTGCACTCAATAAGATATCTGAGTCTCTTGTCGATCTGAATGAGGTTCGTGACCGGGCGGGCCTGGAGCCCTATGATGGCCCGAAAGATAAGATTGCTGTAGAGAAAGAAATCTGTGACGAACGTTTAAGAGAGCTTTTTATAGAGCAAAAACGATGGTTTGATTTGGTGCGTTTCCATTGTGGCGGGACCATTGACATTTATAAGGAGGTGCCCAATTTGAATGACAAGCCCGGTTATCCGTTGTATTTCCCAATCAATTATAATGATATGGTCTTAAATGACAAACTGGTGCAGACAGATGGGTACGAAAGTAATGTAGAGAGATAGAATATAAAAAGAAGGAACTGTGTGGAGTAGCTGTTATATACTTTTACACAGTTCTTTTGATACGGAAGTATAATAATTTAAAGCATAAGTTTATGAAGAACACAATCTTGAAACTGTTTCTATTGTTTTGTGCTGTTCCTTCAATCGGACAAAATGTACATCCCAATCTGCCTTGGATCGACATATCGGGGCAGCGTGAACGGCAGGTGACAATAGCTCCGGGCAGGCCGGATTTATATAACGGACATCCTACTACTGTAATGATGGATGATCATAAGACTATTCTTTGTACCTGGTCTTACGGGCATGGAGGTAAAGCGTCTTTCATAGCCGAAAGTAAGGATGCCGGGCTGACTTGGAAAAATGGTAAAACCCCTGCTGACTGGCAGACGATGAGCAATTGTCCCAGTATTTATAAACTGACGGATAAGCAGGGGAAAGAGCGTGTCTTTGTGTTTAGTGCCTGGCCGGACATGCCTATGACTTATAGTGAAGACGGAGGGAAGAGCTGGAGTCCGGTCCGTAGTTTGAATAAACCTTGTGTGATGGCGTTTTCAAGCATTGTAAAATTGAAGAATGGCGATTATCTCGGGTTGTATCACCGTGGACTGAATGATCGGGACCGTCCTCCGTTGACTTTGTGGCAATCTGTCTCACATGACGGAGGACTGACCTGGAGCGAGTCGGTGAAAGTAGGCGAGATGGAGGGGCGTTCACCCTGTGAACCCTGTGTCTTCCGCGCTCCCGATGGCAAACGGCTTGTCTGTGTAGCGCGTGAAAATAACCGGGTAGGCAATTCTCTGATGATGTTTTCTGATGATGAGGGAACCACCTGGTCTCCTTTGCAAGAAACTCCCTGGGGCCTGACCGGAGACAGGCATGTAATAAAGTTTACTCCTGACGGTCGTATGATTGCCGTCTTTCGGGATATGGCTCCCAACAGTCCGACGAAAGGGCATTTTGTAGCCTGGGTCGGTAATTATAAAGATTTGCTTGAGGGAACTTCCGGACAATATAAAATAAAGCTTTTACATAGTTATGCCGGTTCGGATTGTGGATATCCCGGTCTCGAAATCCTTCCGGATGGGACTATTGTCGCCATCACTTATGTTAAAATGCGGCCGGGCCCTGAACAACACTCCATTGTCGGCGTACGCTTCAAGCTTGAAGAAACTGATAAAATGCTATATTAACTTTTATCCCCAATTTTACCAATATGCGTTATATTTCGATATTGTTTTTATTGAGTTGTTTTTTACTCAGTACTCCGTTACGTGCCGAGCGGGTGAAAGTTATTGTTCGACAGCCCATAGTACCGGTCTTGACAAAAAAGGAGATTAATCCGGTTTTGCAATTAAAGTTGATAAAGAGCTGTCCGGGACCATGTTTTGTAAAGGAGATCGGATTATCCCTGAAAGGTACTACTTTGTTGACCGATTTAACTCATTTGAGTTTATATAGAGTTGCCGGAAAGAGGGGGCTTTCTGACTGGGAAAAGTGTGTCGACTCAGTTGCTCCCGCTTTAAAAACGGTTTTAGACACTCCGTTGGAATTGAAATCAGATACTACCATACTGTGGGTAACTGTTAAATTGAAAGATAAAGTTGACTTAACCCATCGTGTGACGGTCAGTTGTGATCATGTGACGACGACTTGTGGTAAGGCTTCTGTAACTTCCGTTCGTCCGATTGTCGCACTCCGTACCGGAGTCGCTGTACGGCAAAGAGGGGAAGACGGAGTTCATACTTCGCGTATTCCCGGCATTACTACTTCCCTGAAAGGAACTTTGATGGCCATATTTGATGCCCGTTACGATAGTTCGCGTGACTTGCAAGGTGATATCGATATTGCGATGATGCGAAGCCTGGATGGTGGAATGAGCTGGCAGCCGATGCAGATAGTGCTCGACCGCAAAAAGTGGGGTGGATTGCCAGAGAAATATAATGGAATCAGTGATGCTTGTATCCTGACCGATGAAAAGAACGGTACTATTTATGTGGCGGGACTCTGGATGTATGGAGTCTTAGATCCCCGATCGGGTAAATGGGTGGAAGGAATGACGCAGGACAGTACCCGTTGGATACACCAATGGCATGCGAAAGGTTCTCAGCCCGGGCTCGGGGTTAAAGAGACCTGTCAGTTCTTGATTACGAAAAGCGTGGATGACGGACTGACTTGGAGTGACCCTGTAAATATAACAGCACAAACCAAGAAACCGGAATGGTGGCTGTATGCTCCGGCACCGGGGCATGGCATTACTTTGAAAGACGGTACATTAATATTTCCCACACAAGGCCGTGATAAAGATGGAATACCATTCTCTAATATTACGTATAGCAAGGATGGGGGAAAAACATGGATAGCCTCTAAGCCGGCTTATCACAACACTACGGAGTGCATGGCAGTCGAATTACAGGATGGCAGTGTCATGTTGAATATGCGTGATAACCGTAATCACGGTAATAAAAAGGTCAATGGACGCCGTATTTGTGTCACCTCCGATCTGGGAAGCACATGGACGGAACATTACACTTCCCGAAAAGCATTGATAGAGCCTACTTGTATGGCAAGTATTCATCGACATACTTATCAGGAAAACGGCAGGCAAAAGCCTCTTCTTCTATTCTGCAATCCGGAGTCTTATGACAGTAGAGACCACATGACGCTAAAGTGCAGCCTGGATGATGGAAATACCTGGGATTCCGGCCGGAAAATCATGTTGGATGAGTTGGGAAGTTTTGGCTATTCCTGCATAACTTCGGTCAATGATTCTACGATTGGTGTTTTTTATGAAAGTAGCCAGGCACAGATGGTTTTCCAACAAATACAGTTGAAAGAGCTCATAGGTAAAGGTAAATCATATAAAGAGAGATAGTTGGTATGAAAAATAGAAAAATATATCCTTGGATCGTTGTCGGACTTTTATGGTTTGTGGCATTATTAAATTATATGGATCGTCAGATGCTGTCAACCATGAAAGATGCGATGCAGATAGATATTATAGAATTGCAGTCGGCTACCAATTTTGGGCGGCTAATGGCAGTCTTCCTTTGGATTTACGGTCTTATGAGTCCGATGGCAGGAATTATTGCCGATCGCGTCAGTCGTAAATGGTTGATTGTCGGGAGTCTTTTTGTCTGGTCGGCAGTCACTTATGGCATGGGGTATGCCGATACATTTAATCAAATCTACTGGTTGCGCGCATTGATGGGAGTCAGTGAGGCATTGTACATTCCTGCGGGCCTCTCCTTGATAGCCGATTGGCATCAGGAGAAATCACGTTCGCTGGCAGTCGGTATCCATATGACGGGATTGTATGCCGGTCAGGCTATTGGCGGGTTTGGTGCTACGGTAGCTGCGGCCTATTCGTGGCATACTACATTCCATTGGTTCGGTATTGTAGGCATTGTCTATGCATTGGTCTTGATTATATTCCTTCGTGAGAATGAAGAACATGCCAGGGTCATTCGGGCCATGCATACAGATAAATCAAAAAGATTCCGTTGTTTAAAGGAGTGACTCTTTATTCGGTAATATTGCTTTTGGATTATTCTGTTCTATTTTCGGCTCCCAGTCTTCCCGGATGGGCTACGAAGAATTGGTTGCCTACCCTGTACGCTGAGAATCTCGATATCCCTATGGCTGAGGCAGGGCCTATATCCACTATAACGATTGCTGTCTCTTCTTTCATCGGAGTTATTCTGGGAGGGTTATTGTCAGACCGTTGGGTATGCAAAGACATACGCGGACGTATCTATACAGGCGCAATCGGGTTAGGGTTGACCATACCTGCGCTTCTTTTATTGGGCTTAGGCAATGGTTTCATCAGTATAGTAGGTGCAGGATTTCTGTTTGGGGTCGGTTTCGGTATGTTCGATGCCAATAATATGCCTATTTTGTGCCAGTTTGTTTCGGCCAAATATCGGGCAACGGCCTATGGTATAATGAATATGACCGGAGTTTTTGCCGGAGCAGTTGTAACAAGCTTGTTTGGAAAATGGACGGACGGTGGCAACCTGGGATTGGGATTTGCTATTCTGGGAGGTATTGTATTGTTGGCTTTGGGCATGCAGTTGTGCTTTCTTCGTCCGCACACGGATAATATGGAATGATACAAATCATTTCCCGGACAGGAGGGAATAAGGTTCCGGTCCGGGAAATGACTGTATCAGAACGGTTAGTTTACAGTCCCAATACGTTTGGGGTTGTTTCTGCTTGCTGATTATTGAACTGTCCGTTCAGGTTCTCTCCCTCTTTCGGGTTCAGCTCCAGCGATTTCTTCATATCTTCAATCGAACCGTCTTTGTCCCCGTTTAATAGTTTGGCACGTCCCCGTTCATGATAGGCGGCTCCAAAGTTCGGGTTCAGCTCGATAGCTTCGTCAAACAACTCAATAGCAGCTGTCAATTTCTTCTGTGTGATAAATAGTTGTCCCAGATATAGGTAAGCTTGTTCGTTGAAGGGGTTTATCTCTGTCACATGGAGATAGTCCGTCTCTGCTTCTTCTTCCTTTCCGGTGGCTTCTTTTATTTTGCCACGTAGCAGGAGGGCAGCTTCTTCGTCCGGATTCTGTGCAAGTATGGCTTCAATATCTTCCATAGCCTCTGCAAATTGCTGCATCTTATACAGTGCTTCGGCACGGAGCAGTCGGGCTTCCGTGAAATCATCTTTCAGCACAATGGCTTTTGTCAGGTGGGCAATAGTCATTATTCCGTTATCCAATCCATGATTGGCTTTGCCCAACAGGTAGTGTGCCATTGCGTTTCCTTCTTCCAGTGCGATGGCTTTCTGGGCGGCATCGGCCATCTCCTGATAATCTTCTTGCATGAAGCAGAGATTGGCCAGGGTCAGGTACGTGCTTGTCAATTCTGGTTCCAGCGCGATCATACGTTCCAGCAACTCATGTGCTTTCCCGAATTCACCGGTCTGGATGTAAAGCTGGCTCAGATAATTCAGTGTTTCGAAATCTTCTTCAATGGCCAGCGCTTCGTTAAAGCACTTAATGGCATAGTCCGGACGTCCCATACGTTGGGCACGCAGGCCGTCATATTTAAATATCTCAAAGTTCTTTTTGGCGTTTTTTTGTTTTTCTTCCTCAGGGTTTTCTGTTTTCCCCGCAAAAAAAGATTTAAAGAAGTTCGGCATGATCAAAGTTTTTTTAGTTTGGTTGCAAATGTAGTAATTTCATCACATAACCCTGTTGCTTTTCAGGAAGTTTTTTCAGTAAGCAGTCCGTTCTCAGAGCTCAGTAAGCCCTCGTCCAGCATAAACCGTATCACTTCGCTCAACTGCTCTTTATCTGTATTTATGTGTGAAGCTATCTCCGCCGGAGTCATCGGATGCTCTTTCAGCAGAGCACATATTTGCTCTCTCAGTCCGTCGAAGGTGCTTTGTGATATATCCGGTTCGGCGCGGTGGCTGAGGCAGACGTCACATTGCCCGCAGTTATGTTCGTTCTTCTCTCCGAAGTAGCGGAGCAGCATCCGGCTACGGCAGACATTCTCCGAAGTGACGTATTCCACCATGGCATGGATACGGGTTTCATAGCGTTCTTTCCGTTCTTCATATATTGCTCGGGGTATTTGCAGATAATGGAGGTCTATCCGCTCACGTGTATATATAATGTAAGGTGTTTTTTTGTGCGGGATGTAGTCGACGATACGGCGCTTGCTCAGCATCACCAGCAAGTCGTAAATCTGTTGCCGGGTCAGTCCCGTACGTACCGCCAGAGTCTGCTCGCTGATGTAGGCATAGTCTGTAAAGACACCCGTGTAAGATCGCAGAATCATTTGTATCAGTTTCTCTGCGGCTTCTCCCATCTCACGGAGTTTATACAACTCATCCCGGCGGATTGTGAAGATAATCCGTGAGGCATTGTCTTGCTCATCGGTATATTCCAGGTATCCTGCCTGTGTCAATATCTTCAGTGCGCTGTCTGCAGGTACGGGAAAATATTTGAACTTACGGCAGAATTCTTCCAGGCTGAAGTCATACATGCATCCCAGCCCGTCGCCCATCGCCATCTGATAATGATATTGCAGATGCTCGTACATCTTTTATATAGTCTTTATCCGGGAAAGTATCTGCAATGCGTTTGCTGAGCGTTGTTTTATCCGACTTGGCATAGAGTATCACCGCGTATGCCTTTTGTCCGTCTCGTCCCGCTCGTCCCGCTTCCTGAAAGTAGGCTTCCGGTGAGTCGGGCAGGTCCAGGTGGATGACGATACGTACGTCCGGTTTGTCAATGCCCATACCGAATGCGTTGGTAGCTACCATTACCCGGCTTTCTCCGTTTTGCCATCGTTTCTGGCGAAGATCTTTGGTTGCGTTATCCAGTCCCGCATGATAAAAGTCGGCCGTGATTCCTTCGTTTACCAGCAGCTCGGTTGTTTCTTTGGTTTTTCGCCGGCTTCGTACATATACAATCGCGCTGCCTTGTATCCGGTTCAGTATGTGCAGCAACTCCCCGTTTTTATTATCAGTGGGGCGAACGATGTATGCCAGATTCTTTCGTTCGAAGCTCATACGGAACACGTTTTCTTCCCGGAAGCGGAGGCGCTCCTGTATGTCTTTCACTACTTCGGGAGTGGCCGTGGCGGTCAGTGCCAAGACCGGAGCATCCGGTACGAGATCCCTGATATCCGCTATTTTCAGATAAGCCGGACGAAAGTCATATCCCCATTGTGAGATGCAATGGCTTTCGTCTACCGTAATCATACTGATTTTCATGGACCGGAGTTTGGCCCGGAAGATTTCGGTATCCAACCGTTCGGGAGAGATGTATAGAAACTTATAGTCGCCGAAGATGCAGTTCTCCAATGCCACCACAATCTCTTGCCGTGTCATTCCTGAATAGATGGCTATCGCTTTGATTCCGCGCTTTTTCAGGTTCTGCACCTGATCCTTCATTAGAGCAATCAGTGGGGTGATGACAATGCACAATCCCTCTTTGGCAAGGGCCGGAACCTGAAACGTAATTGACTTTCCGCCTCCGGTGGGCATCAGTCCCAGTGTGTCTTTTCCATTGCCAATGCTGGTTATGATGTCCTCCTGCAGGTCGCGGAAGGAATCATAACCCCAGTATTGCTTTAAAATCTCTTGGTAAGTCACTCTATCGGTTTGATATCTTCAATCTGCAACTGCACTTCCCCCCGTTTGTGGGTGTTCTCTTCAATGGTATAGCAGATGTCAAATGATCGCTTGGTTTTGATATATCTCACGTGTGAACTTTGTCCGAAGGCGATGCCGTTCATCACATTGTTCGATTTGTTGTCTACCAGTTCCAGTTTGATGTGTTCCTGATCGCGACCGACTACCTTGCTTGTTCCATAATCGTACACGTGATGTGTGCAGAACACCGGTTTCTGGTTGTCGGGACCGAACGGGTTGAATCGTTTCAATTCATTGAAGAACTTCGGCGTGATATCTTTAAAATCTATTTCGGCATCGATATCGATCACTGCGCTGGTCTGTTCCGGCAGTATATGTTCCGACACGAAACTTTCGAATCTCTCGGTGAATGCCTGTACGTTTTCCACTTTCATCGATAGCCCGGCAGCATAGGTATGCCCTCCGAAGTTTTCGAGCAAGTCACGGCAATGTTCGATAGCTTTGTAAACATCGAAACCGGATACGGAACGTGCCGAACCGGTTGCCATATCATCCGTCCGGGTCAGTACGACTGCCGGACGATAGTAAATCTCCGTTAATCGTGAGGCAACGATTCCGATCACTCCTTTGTGCCAGTCTTCATTGTAAAGCACTATCGAACGACGGTCTGCCAAGCCTTCCAGTTCGGCTACGATTTTATTGGCTTCTTCCGTCATGCTCTTATCCAGATCCTTCCGGGTTTCGTTGTATTGGTTGATTTGTCCGGCTTTCTCGAGTGCTGCCGAGAAATCTTTCTCAATCAACAGGTCTACCGCTTCTTTTCCGTTCTGTATACGTCCGGAAGCATTGATGCGGGGACCTATTTTGAATACAATGTCGCTCACCGTAATTTCTTTTTCCGATAATCCGCATACATCGATAATCGCTTTCAGTCCTACGCTCGGATTGCCGTTCAGCTGTTTCAACCCATGATAGGCCAGGATACGGTTTTCGCCCATGATCGGTACAATATCCGATGCAATGCTTACGGCGGTCAGGTCGAGCAACGGAATCAGGTGATGAAACTCAATGCCGTTACTGATGGCAAAAGCCTGCATGAATTTGAAGCCTACGCCACATCCTGAAAGATGAGTGTATGGGTATGTATTATCCAGTCTTTTGGCATTCAGGATGGCAACGGCAGGGGGCAATACGTCGTCCGGTACATGATGGTCGCAGATGATAAAGTCAATTCCCTTCTCTTTGGCATACGCAATCTCTTCTACGGCTTTAATGCCGCAGTCCAGTACGATGATAAGCCCTACTCCGGTTTCAGCGGCGTAGTCAACTCCTTTTTTGGAAATTCCGTATCCTTCGTTATAACGGTCAGGGATGTAATAGTCAAGGTTCGAATAGAACTGTTGAATGAACTTGTAGACCAGTGCCACAGCCGTGGTACCGTCCACATCGTAATCTCCATAAATCAGAATGCGCTCTTTCTTTCCCATCGCCATGTTCAGGCGTTCCACTGCGATGTCCATATCCTTCATTAGGAATGGATCATGCAAATCGGGCAATTGCGGACGGAAGAATTTCTTGGCATCCTGTGCCTTCGTAATTCCCCTTTGTACCAAAAGTCGTCCCAGGACGGGGCTAATGCCTAGTTCCTGAGCCAATGCCCGGCTTATCTCTGCCTGTTCTTGTGTGATGGGTCGATAATTCCATTTGTGATTCATTTTATATATTGTTTTTTCTTTTTATCTGTTCTCTGATGCCGGAAGTGCATAACTTTCCAACAAGCTGTAAAAGTACGAAAAAAACCGGAAGTGTGGGGGATATACTGAAAAAAATAATTGCCATTGTCCGAGATACAAAAGATTCGAGGATAATTTTATTATTGCCTCATTACCCAAAGGTTTTGGAGGAGTACCCAATTTTGAGGTAACGAGTTGGTAACTGTGCTTATTGCTTCGCTCTGCTGTATATTACTTTCAAATACCCCCATTTCGTCGGTAAAAACACGAAAACAGTTCACCCCGCCAAATATAATTCGCTATATTTGCATTATAAAATTGCATAAAAAATGAAGCTAATATAGAATAAAGACTGTCTTATCAGATAAAGGTATCTCTCTTAATAATGATCTGGGAAAATGGATGGACTATTCAATTCGTAATAATCTCTGTTTTTCCAAACACAAAGAACTTAAGGGTAAAACCGCTTACGGGCACTACGATCATTATGATGCAATTGAAGTGTCTATTTCCTTTTTGGATAAGTATTGTTCGGAGCAATATTTCAACTTAAAAATCAGAATTAAAAACATAATATTATGACCCAGCATAATGCCATCAAGCTCTTCGAAGCAAAGAAAGTCCGAACCATTTGGGACGATAAAGAAGAAAAATGGTACTTCTCAATAGTGGATGTGGTGGCAGTCTTAACCGACAGCCCTAATCCCCGCAAGTATTGGAGTGTTTTAAAAACACGCCTTAAAAAGGAAGGAAGTGAGTTGACTACAAATTGTAGTCAACTGAAAATGAAATCGGCTGATGGAAAAATGTATTTAACCGATGTTGCCGACACTCAGCAACTTCTTCGTCTTATCCAATCCATCCCTTCGCCCAAAGCTGAACCTTTCAAGCAATGGATGGCACAAGTGGCTGCGGAACGTCTTGATCAAATGCAAGACCCCGAACTTTCTATTAATCAAGCACTGATGGACTATAAGCGGCTGGGCTATTCGGACAACTGGATTAACCAGCGGCTCAAATCCATAGAGATACGTAAAGACCTTACGGACGAATGGAAACATCATGGGCTGCAAGAAGGTGTACAGTTTGCCACTTTGACTGATATTATCTATCAGACTTGGAGCGACATGACTGCCAAGGAATATAAGCAGTTCAAAGGCTTGAAGAAAGAGAATCTGCGTGACAATATGACCAATAAGGAGTTGGTGCTTAATATGCTGGCAGAGCTTTCCACCAAAGAAATTTCGGAAAGCAAGAGTCCTGAAACTTTTCGTGAACATATGGACGTGGCGGAAGCCGGTGGAGAAATTGCCCGTAACGCCCGTATGGAATTGGAAGCAAAAACGGGGAAAGCGGTTATCAGTCCGCTGAATGCTAAGACGGGCACTGCTCTTAATCCACTGCAAGAGAGTGAAGATGATAAACTGTAATCGTGAAAGGAACAGGTGTGCTATCTGCTATTAGCGCACATTTTAGAAAGATATTACCGGGACTTCGAGGCTTTTCCGCAGAAAGCCTTGAGAAAATGAGACTGTTCTATGAGGGGTGAATGGTGTTGGAGAACGGTTCGTCCGTTTCTGGAGATTTTAATTCGGTAATTGCAATTACCGAATTAGAGCATACGAACAAATCGGTAATCGAAACTACCGAAACACTGTATTTTGTAAAAGTGCAAAACGTGAGTATGTAGAATACATCATTCAAGATTATGGGATGGATAACAACAATACGCGCTTCCGAATGGTGATGTAAGCAAATATATTTTTTCTTTTCGCAAGTATTATTTCAGTGTTTTTCTGTAAGTTTGTATCGTACTATAACTATCATAATTATGCAAGATATAATAAACGGGCGTTGCGGTTGGTGCGGAAGTGACGAACTGTATGTGAAGTACCATGATCAAGAGTGGGGAAAATTGGTGACCGATGACAAGACGCTGTTTGAGTTTCTTGTGTTGGAGAGTGCTCAGGCCGGCTTGAGTTGGATAACCATCCTTAAGAAACGTGAGGGGTATCGCAAAGCCTTTTGCAATTTCGATGCTGAGTCGGTGGCACAAATGACCGATGAAGATGTTGAACGGTTGATGCACTTTGATGGCATTGTGAAAAATCGTCTGAAGATCAAATCGACCATCACAAATGCAAGGTCATTTCTCGCCGTACAAAAGGAGTTCGGTAGTTTTTATGACTATACTCTATCATTCTTTCCCGACAGAAAACCGATTGTCAATACATTTCAATCATTGAGTGAGATTCCGGTATCATCTCCCGAATCTGATGCCATGAGCAAGGATATGAAAAAACGGGGATTTAAATTCTTTGGAACTACGATTTGCTATGCTCACTTGCAGGCCTCCGGATTTATGAATGATCATCTGGTGGATTGCATCTGCCGGAAGAGGTAAATAACAATATAACTGTATACAGTGGAAGAGGATATTTTATGCCTTTTGCCCGTTAACATTGTTAATGCCATTTTCCGATAGCTTTGTTCTTGTCTGCAAATAACAAGTCTTTTGCATTTAAAGAATTTGCTATTTGCAGACGAAAAACGAACTTTAACGTAACGTTAAAATAAAGCTTCTGCAGATTGAAATATTGTGCTCTGAAGTGACTGTAGATCATTTGTTTAAATGTACGTCCCGTTTTCCATTCCCGACAGAGAACCTTCCGTATGGAAACCGGTATACTTGCTTTTTTATCAACTGCAAACTGTACTTTCCTATCCGGATTATTTTCTTTTTGCCTTATTCAGTGCTGCTATCAGATACCTTCCTTTTGCCCCTATGTCACTCCAGCAAGTATTGGCAATCAGTTGCCATACCCGTGTTCCTTTCCTTCCATAATCCGATAGCCTGAGTATGGCATTCACCTCTCCTGCTTCGGTAATCCCCAGTCTTTTGAGTGTATCCGTCAGTCCCGGATAATTGTGTGTCATTGTGTTGAAGGCGTATCCGGGTATCGGGAGAGGAGCAGAAACCTCCTCCCATTCTTTTTCCTTCCCCTTGGGGGGAGCTGAGGGGGGTAATTCTTTATTTTCCTCTGCTTTCTTTTCTTTTACTTTACTTTGTCCGGAATTGCATGCATTTTTTGCGTTAACGGCTACATCATGTACTACATTTCCCGGGCTAATGGTTACATTTTCACCTTCCGGCGCTTCTGTTTCCTGCTGAGTCAAGTCGTTCACCAGCAGATAGGGCAATGCTTTCAGATCCCTTTTTCTTCGCTTTGTTGCCTCCATCCATATCTTCTGTATGTTTGCCGAAGTCAGTATTCCGTTTGCCAGATAACTGTTTCTGTCCAATATCCCTTTGATGAAGAGGATCTCAATGATCCCCTGTACCTCAGCGGCCTGCACCTCTCTTCCCGCCTTGTTGGCAAAAATCAGACACTGCTCTTCATCCCAACGGATGAAGTATCCCTCTTTGTATATTTTGCACAGCAGTTTCAGTACGATTGCCGAACTCTTTATTCCATATTTAGCTTCTATCACTTCCATTGCGTTCTCTTCCATGAAGTTTACGCCCACCGGGAAATAGTTGATCCCGTCATATGCTATTGCCATTGTTTTTTAGATTAGTCGTTTGTACTTTCAATAATACATTCACCATAAATTACCCCGGATTCCCAAAGATGTCTTCACTTGATTTCTCAAAATAAAAATAATTCATCGGTGAAAATCCGTGTAATCTGTGGTGGCGCCCTATACGATCGGTCTCCACTCCATGAAGTTCTCCATCTGGAATGTCGTCCATCGCTGTTCATCCACATTCCAGTAGACTACTGCGCCTTCTATTTGTGTGGGATCATACTTTTTGTGGAATTCCGCTTCATAGTAGATCAGTGTCGCTTTCACCAACCTGAAGTCTCCGTTCTGCTTTTGATAAGCGATGGCTGCGTGCCCGTATTGCAGGTGGTCGGTCAATGCTTCCAGGCGCTCCGCCATCCATTCGGCACACATTTCCGTGTATCCTTTCTCAAAGACAATCCGTTTTTTCCATCTCAGTTTCATGGCTTCAGTTTGTGATGCCGGTCTTTTCTTCTGTTTCATACGTATATGATTTAAAGGGTTAATAGATAAATTATCGCCCCAAAGATAGGTCAGATCGAATGTATTCCGGTTTGATAAAATTCATTGTACGTATTTCAGCGCTTTCCTTCTTGGTTCTTTTTCTTTCTTTCCATCTTATTCCAGATCTCGTTGACGTAAGTTCTGATTGTGCTGAAAACTAATGGTTTGAATACTCCATTTCTTATTTTTCCAAAAAGTTTTTTTTCCTCTATGTAGCGTGCCAACGAATCTTTGCATGTCTTGATATTTTGTTATTTTGCGTCCAATATGTAGGATTCTATCAGCGCTTTTATAACTCCTTCATTGTTGGAGATAATTCCCGGTATCTGCGTTCCTGCTTTTCTGCCTCTTGTTTCTTTAATGGATTCTGTGATAGGAGGTTGTGTTTTAGTGTTAGCGTTTTTTTACACTTTTGTTCACTGTCTGTAATAATTCATTTTCTTTGTTCATGATTTTTTTATTTAATCAATAATTAAATGTTGTTAATATGTTGCAAAGGTAAAGAGTAATCTTTCAGTGAGCAAATGAATGTGGAATTAAAGGGGAAATAAAAGGGAAAATGAAACCTTTTTCTTCTTAATTGTCTGACATTAAATGAAATAATTCTTAAAAAAGTGAGTGTTTCAATAAACGATCGTTTAATTGAACGCAAAGATAGAGGGTATTTTCATAACTGCAAAATGTTTAATAAAAAAAATGTTTTCCTTCATGGCTTGATCTATTTAATTATTTGATAATCAAATGTCTATAAACTAACAAAAAACGCTTTAATATCTGTCTGCTTTTATATGTATTTTAATTGTCTGGATCTTTAAAAAAGTGTGTTTCAAAAGACGATCGTCTTTTGAAACACTTTCGCTTCATAATAGACTCGTTTACAGATTGTAAGATCAGTAAGGCCCTGTTTTTTCAAAACTTCGTTTTCTGTTCTTCTTTTTCAAACTGTCTCTCCTGCGATAGGGGAGTACCTGATGAAATGATATACGCTGCAAGGCAAACAACAGAATTAGCAAACTTGACCGGAAGGTGTTTCACTACCCCGGTGTCCCCCAATTATATCCTTTTGTGAACAATAGCATTAATAAATCCTGGTACGCCCTTCGTATCACCTATAGCCGTGAGCTTGCCTTTAAGGAATACCTGGACTCCCGCGGAGTGAGGAATTTTCTTCCCATGCGCTATGAATACGTATTCCGTGGTGAGCGTAAGATCCGTAAATTGGTTCCTGTTGTTCACAACTTGGTTTTTGTTTATGCCACTCGCAGTGAGGTTGACGAAATGAAATCCACTGTCGGGGCTTCTCTTCCTATTCGTTATATCATGGACCGTGAGACCCGTCAGCCTATTACCATTCCTGAAGTCCAAATGCGTAGTTTTATCGCCGTTGCCGGTAATTACGATGAACAGGTTGTTTATCTGGATCCTTCAGTCGTTTCCATGAAAAGGGGAGACCGTGTCCGTGTCACCGGTGGCATCTTCGAGGGAGTTGAGGGTGAGTTTGTCCGTATCAAAGGTGACCGCCGTGTGGTGGTTTCCATCCAAGGGGTTATGGCAGTTGCCACGGCCTTCATTCATCCCTCTTTAATCGAATTAATAAAGAATTAAAAACTCTGTGAACTCTGTGCCCTCTGTGGTGCATATTCCAATACGTAAATAAATCACCATGTTGTCTTTGCAATCAGAAATCGATTCTTTGTGCGCCGTTTCGCACGAACTTCTCCATTTAGGTCTGGATGGCGAACCCATCTATTCCGACCGTTTCCGTCAGTTGAATACGGATGTGTATCATCGTTGTGAGCATCTTTTCGGTTCACATGGACGTACCCTCGAAGAGGAAGCTTCTCTTTGTATCGCTTTGTTGACCGGCTATAATGCTACCATTTATAATCACGGTGATAAGGAAGATAAAATCCAGTCGGTCCTCAATCGTAGTTGGGATCTCTTGGATACACTTCCCGTCTCTCTGCTGAAATGTCGTTTGTTGGTAGCTTGTTACGCCGAGGTCTTTGACGAAGAGCTAGCGACGGAGGCACATGCAATAATAGACGGTTGGAAGGATCGGGAATTGACGAGGGAAGAGTTTGAGATTGTGGAGCATTTAAAGAGTTTGGAGGAAAACCAGTATCCGTGTAGCGAGGTAGACTGATCGATATAACCGTAAATTTAATGATGTATCATTTAAATGTGAAAATTTTTTGTGAACTGCTTGCCGAATTCTAGTTTCAATTTCAAAGAAAGAGGTAAGTGTCCCAAAATAACGTCTTAACTTGTTTTCGGTTAGCGTCCCCAAAAGACATCTAGCATAATTTATAGAAAATGGAGACCTTTGTCGCTGTAATCAGAGATCCTATAAATATGTATAGTAACAGCGGTTTTGAACGTTTCTTCTTTCGCTACAAGTTTGAAGCGTTGAGTAACAAAAAGTCTATTCAATCCTTTTGTTTTAGAAACAAGGTCTCCTACGACTTCTTTGAGAAATGGTAGAAGGATACACGTCACAAGTTGGCTCCGGTAGAAGTGACCGGTCATCTGGATTCAGGTCAACCGGAACATTCGGAGCCTCAGGATTCTCACCCTGCTTCCTGTCAGGAAACAGTTCGTATCATGGTGGATATCAGTATGAGCAATGGTGTTCACATCCGGCAACGTAATCTAAGCCACGATGGTCTGAAACATCTTGTGGAGAAGTTGGAGACTTTATGTTGAGCGTTATCGAACTGATAAAGATACTGAAAGATATTTGTCTTGAGAAAGATTCTATCGTCAACTGCGATGAAACCTAGTGTCATATGAAGGTTGAAGACCGCTATGGGAAGAAATATATGTAGTGTCTGGTGAACAAGGCTGCTAAGGTGGTAATCTACTGTTATGAGGGTTTTACGTCACATCCTTGGTGATAGCCAACTCAAGGGGCTTCAGTCTGACGGCTCCAATGTATATATGTATTTGGATGACGAACTGATAGATACCGATCATCTTTGCTGTCTGACTCATTCCCGTGCAAAATTCAAATATGTTTTGGAGCAAGGGGGAGATAAGGATACCGCCTTCTTCTTAGATACTGTTGGAGAACTTTATCATCTGGAAGCCGAATATGAAGATGGTAAGTTAAGTGCTGAACAGATACCAACTTGCCGCCAGAATCTAGAGACTAAAGAGATCATCATACGATTGCGCATCAAGCTGGATGCAATACTGTCGAATATGCATCCTTCCAGAGGCAAGTTGATGGAGAAAGCTCTGAATTTTACCTGAATACTTTCTGGATTCAACTTTTTGCTTACCTCAAAGATGGTTCTTATACGATCGACGATTCCATTGCGGAACGATTCATATGCCCACTGTCCGGTGAGCGCAAGAACTCCTTATTCTTTGGCAGTGACAAGATGGCGAGAGTATCTGCAGCTTACTATACGATCATATCCACCTGCAAGATGCAGGGCGTTCCTGCATTGCGATACTTTAAAATGTTTTTGCAGGCAATCGTTAACGGACGTAGGAATTATGAGAATCTTCTTCCCATGACTATCGGACTGGGTAATAATAGACTTTAAAAATCAACTCCCTTTTTGAGCTTATTTAATGTATGACCGCCTTTTGGCGGCTATAGATACAGGATATGTCAAAATTGAATGCTAACCAATAGTTATGTCGCTCATTTTTTAATGGGGGAAGTAATTGGGTGCTTACATTTCTCCTTTCAGTCGAAAAGATTGCTTAAAGGGCAAACTCAACAAACCCGCCACTGCTGCCGAAATGTCTCAGAGACTTCATAAGAATAAAAAAGAATTACAATAATATAAACCCAATTAAACAATTGAAAAATATGAGTTGTTTTGCAGGTAAGACCCTGTTGATAACAGGTGGTACTGGTTCATTTGGTAACATGGTACTTAAGCGCTTCCTAGAGAGTGATATTAAGGAGATTCGTATCTTTTCACGTGATGAAAAGAAACAGGATGACATGCGTCATCATCTCCAGAGTACCTATTCTGCTAATATCGCATGCAAAGTGAAATTCTATATTGGTGATGTTCGTGATCGTAAGAGCGTTGATATTGTGATGCGTAGTGGTGTGGATTACGTTTTCTCAGCAGCTGCCCTCAAGCAAGTTCCTTCTTGCGAGTTCTTCCCAATGCAGGCTGTCGAGACCAATGTATATGGCACAAATAATGTACTTGAATCAGCTATTGAGCATGGTGTAAAGAATATCGTCGTTCTTTCTACTGACAAGGCTGCATATCCTATAAATTCCATGGGTATCTCTAAGGCTATGATGGAGGAAGGTTGCTACAGCAAAAGGCCGTCAGCTTGGTGCTAATGCAGGCACCACTATCTGCTGCACTCGTTATGGTAATGTAATGGCCAGCCGTGGTTCTGTAATTCCTCTTTGGGTCGAGCAAATGATGGAGGGTAAACCTATTACTATAACTGATCCAAATATGACCCGCTTCATGATGACTCTTAATGATGCTGTTGATCTTGTTGTTTATGCATTTGAGCATGGTGAGAATGGTGATCTCTTCGTTCAGAAAGCACCTGCTGCTACACTTGATGTTCTTGCTCGGGCTTTGAAGGAAACATATGCAGAGCTTGATCCTAAATATCTTGATACAGAGGTTAAGGTTATCGGTACTCGTCACGGTGAGAAGCTTTATGAGACTCTTGTAACTCGCGAGGAGATGGCGCGTGCAATCGATATGGGCAGTTACTATCGTATCCCTTGCGATGGTCGCGATCTTAACTACGATAAGGTTGAGGGTGGTAATCCAGAAATTGACAAGATGGAGGAATATCACAGCCACAACACTGCTCGTCTTGATGTGGAAGGTATGAAGGTGCTTCTACACAAACTTACCTTCATTCGTGAGGACCTTGGACTCCAGCCACGAGCTAAAGCAAAAGAAATTCGTTCTGAATAATAGTTTTATTGACTAATGAAAATATTGGTAACAGGAGCAAAGGGATTCGTAGGAAAGAACCTTTGCTCTCAACTCCATAACATTGCTGACCAGAAGGCGCGCTGGTACAGGCTTCCCGAACCTATTGAAGCCATCTATGAGTATGATAACGATAGCACTCCTGAGAAACTGGAGGAATGGTGCAAAAACGCAGATTTTGTCTTCAACCTAGCTAACATAATTCCATTACTTGACACGCTAAAGAAGTATCGCAATAGTTGTCCTGTCATGATCAGTTCGTCTTCTTTAGCGGCTCTTGACAATCCATACGGTCGGTCAAAGAAAGCAAGTGAGGAGCTCTTGTTCCTATACTCTCAGGAGATCGGAGCCAAAGTTCTTGTCTATCGTTTCCCAAATTTGTTCGGTAAATGGAGCGACCTTACAGACGTTGATATAGTTTCATGCATGTGTAATAATATAGCAAATGGACGTCCCATCCAGGTGGACGATCCTAGCTTAATGCTAAATGTTTCATATATCGACGATGTAGTCGATAGTTTGATTTCTTGTCTTGCTGGTAAGGAATATAAGGAGGGCAAGTACTGCTACGTGCCTAATGTATATAAGGTACGTCTAGGCGATATTGCAGACCTTCTCTATTCATTTGACAAGGGGCGTTACGACCTGCAGATTCCTTGCGTTTCTGATGGTTTCCGTAAGGCGCTCTACAGCACCTTTGTTTCTTACCTTCCAGATAATAAGATCTCTTATCCGCTTGAGATGAAGACCGATGATCGTGGCTCATTTTCTGAGTTCATCCGTACTGAGAACCATGGTCAGGTCAGTATTAATATCAATAAACCTGGAGTCACAAAGGGCCAGCATTGGCACCATAATCTTGTGGAACGCTTCCTTGTTGTCTCTGGCCATGGACTCATTCAGCTTCGCAAGGAGGGGCTTGATGAGAGTGGTCAGCCTTATCCTGTACTCAGCTATGAGGTGAGCGGTAAGCAACTGGAGGTGGTAGAAATGATAGCCGGTTACACGCACAATCTGATTAACCTCTCTGATACTGAGGATATGGTTACTGTCATTTGGGCAAACGGTTGTTTCGATTCTAACCGTCCTGATACTTATTTTGATCCTGTAGAACCAAAGAAAGATTAAGCCTATGTTCAATGATAAATCTATTCTGATTACAGGCGGTTCCGGACTCTTTGGTCGTTGCTTCATAGAGACCATTCTTCGTGACTATCCAAGCGTGAGACGCATCATCGTCTTTTCACGCGATGTACAAAAGCATAATGAAATACAGCAGCTCTATCCTGAGAAGCAGTTCCCTCAGCTTCGTTTTTTCATTGGTGATGTGCGCGACTCTGAACGTTTGATTCGTGCTTGCGAAGGGGTTGATATCATCATCCATGCAGCAACCATTGCTTCAATTGAGGCTGCAGAATACAACCCAGAGGAGTGTATCAAGACTAATATCAATGGTGCCGAGAATGTTATTGATGCCGCACTCAAGGCCGGTGTACATGATGTGATTGCTCTTTCATCAGACAAGGCATGTGCTCCTCTCAACCTATATGGAGCTACTCAGTTGGTGTCCGACAAACTCTTTGTGGCAGCCAACAACATGAAGGGTTCTAAGGATATCAGTTTCTCCGTAGTTCGTTATGGTAACGTGATGGGTAGCAAGGGTTCTGTTATACCTCTTTTTCTTAAGCGTAAGGAATTAGGGGGGCGTAGCCTTCCTATTACCGACAAGCGCATGACCCGCTTCATTATCTCTAATCAAGAGGTGGTAACAGCGGTTGAGTTTGCTCTTGAGCATCATCTGGGTGGCGAAATATTTGTTCCGAAGACTCCATCTTACCGTATTACAGATTTGGCTACTGCTATTGCACCTAATATGGGACAAGAGGAGGTTGGTATTCGTCCCGGTGAGAAAATCTATGAGGAACTCATTTCAAGAGCAGAAAGTGGGAATACAATAGAAACGGATGGTTATTACGTTATCCTACCTTCCCTAACATATACTGGTCATCGAGCATTAGATAACTACCTTGAGCACTATAACGCTCAAGTTGTTACCGATGGTTTTCACTATTGCTCTAACGAGAATCCTGTATTCGAAACGGTAGAATCCCTTCGTGAAAAGATTCACCTCTACATCAAACCGGCAATAAAATTTTAATTACTTATGATAGACAAACCCATTTCATATGGTCGTCAATTCATTTCCGAAGACGACATTCAGGCGGTTGTCGAGACTCTGAGAGGTGATTACCTCACTTGTGGCCCCGCTATTGCCAAGTTTGAACAGGCTTTCTGTGAATATGTACACGCAAAGTACTCTGTAGCAGTTTGCAATGCTACTGCGGCTCTTCACATTGCTGCCATGGCATTGGGTGTTAAGGAGGGTGATAATGTCATCTGTACTCCTATGACCTTTGCTTCTTCTGCCAACTGTATCCGTTTCTGTGGGGGTAATGTTAAGTTTGTTGATATCGACCCTGAGACTTATCTCCTTGATATCAATAAGCTTAAGGAGATTCTGTCTACTGCTCCTAAAGGCACTTACAAGGGTATGGTACTCGTAGACTTTGCCGGTTATCCTCACAATATGGAGGAGTACCGCAAGGTAGCCGACGAATACGGCATGTGGATTCTTGAAGATGCTTGTCATGCCCCTGGAGCATACTTTATTGACTCTACTGGCGAGAGGGTATATTGTGGATGTGGTAAGTATTCTGACATAACCGTCTTTTCTTTCCATCCAGTTAAGCACATCACTACCGGTGAGGGCGGTATGGCATGCACTCAAAATAAAGAGTACTATGAGAAGATGGCTCTCTATCGCACCCATGGTATCACGCACGAGGCAGAAAAGCTTCAGCGCGAGGATGGTCTTTGGTATTACGAGATGCAGGAACTTGGTTACAATTATCGTATCACTGATATTCAGGCAGCTCTCGGAACCTCACAACTCAAGCGCGCACGCAAGAATGTAGAAATCCGTCGTGAACTCGTCCGTAAGTACAATGAGGCATTCGTAAGCATCTCAGAAATCAAAACTCCATACGAGGCCGCTGATGTTTATCATGCTTACCACCTTTATGTCATTCAGGTGGAAGACCGACTTGTCCTCTATAACTTTCTCCGTGAGAACGGGATATTTGCGCAAGTACTCTATTATCCGCTCAATCTCATGCCGTACTACAAGCAGTTTGGCAACAAGGAGGGCGATCTGCCAGTCGTTGAGGAATACTACAAGCATTGCCTTGCATTGCCTATGTTCCCAACTCTCACCGACGAACAGCAGCAGTATGTAATCAGTAAAGTTAAAGAGTTTATTTGCAAGTAAATGAGAGATTTAAGTAAACTTGTTCTCGGTACCGTTCAGTTTGGACTCCAATACGGAATAAATTCTGCTGGTCGCCCTTCAATAGAACAGGTATCAGACATACTAAACAATGCCAAGACAGGGGGTATCTTGATTTTGGATACTTCCTCCGCCTATGGTAATGCAGAAGAAGTCCTAGGTTATGTAAAGGCTGGCGAATCTTTCAAGATTGTCAGTAAGTATTCAGAGTGTGATAAATCGGTTGCCGAGACTTTCGGCAACTCTCTGAAGTTTTTTAGTACAGAGCATCTTTATGGATACCTTCTTCATCATTTTGAGGCTTATCGTGAGAATAAGTCCATTTGGAATGATTTCGTTCAGCTTCAGCAAGAAGGCAAGGTAGATCGTATTGGTTTCTCTCTCTATGAACCTTGGGAACTCGATCTGATTCTCAAGGATGGTATTCCTTTTTCGCTCATTCAAGTGCCTTACAATATCTTCGACCGTCAGTTTGAGCCATACTTCAAGCAACTTAAGGAGATGGGTGTGGAGATACATGTCCGCAGCACCTTCCTCCAAGGGCTTTTCTTCAAGGATAGGGAAACACTTCCTGAGAAACTTCAACCGCTCAAGAAGTATCTTATTCAGCTCGATGAATATGCAGCAAGCAAAGGTATCTCTGTAGGAGACCTTGCTCTTAACTACAACCTCCATAATCCATATGTTGATGGTGTATTGATAGGAGTGGACAACAAAGAACAGCTTCTTCAGAATTTTGCTTCTGTAAAGGATATAGAAATTAATCCTGATATAAAGGTTGAAGAATTGGAATTGTTAAAACCGGTTAATTGGTAATAATATGAAGATTTTAGCTATTACGCAGGCACGTTATGGTTCAACCCGTCTGCCTGCAAAGATTCTTAAGGAGGTGAACGGACAGACGCTTCTCGAAATCCATCTTAGGCGCATCCTTCAGTCAAAAACGGTAAGCAAACTTAAGATTGCCACTACCGACGAAGAAGGTTCTAAATACATTGTAGAGGTTGCCGATAAGGTTGGTGTTGAGTACTTCAAAGGCTCTGTTGAGGACGTACTTTCACGCTTCTACGGAACAGCAGAAACAGAAAAGCCTGATTATGTGATCAGACTTACTTCAGACTGTCCTTTGATTGATCCAAATGTTATTGATACCGTAGTTACATTCGCACTCGAACATCCAGAGTATGATTATGTGCATACCGATGCAAAAAGTTTCCCTGATGGTCTCGATACAGAAGTTATGAAATTTTCTGCTATTGAGAAGGCATATAAAGAGGCTGACTTGAAGTCTGAACGAGAGCACGTTACTCCTTATGTCTGGAAGAATGGAACGGCAAATGGAGGTAATATTTTCAAGACGTACAATTATCCAAATCCCGCAGGTGATTTCAATGCAGATGACTATCGCATAACTATAGATGAGCCAGAAGATTTTGAGGTAATAAAGACTCTTATCGAGCATCTCGGTATAGACAAGGACTGGAAGACTTATATTGACTATCTCCTTGAACATAAGGAAGTTTATGCAATCAATAGCAAGTTTTCAAACAATGAGGGTTATGCCAAATCACTTGCTAACGATTCAGTAATTAATAAATAAATATTCAGTACAATGGGTAAAGGACAAGAGCTTTACAAAAAAGCAAAACGTTGATCCCCGGGGAACATCGTTGTTATCAAAAAGACCCGAGCAGTTGTTGCCCGAGAATTGGCCGGCATATTATAGCAAGTCAAAGGGATGTCGCGTATGGGATCTTGACGGTCGTGAGTATATCGACTGCGGTCTTATGGGTGTGGGTACCAACACACTTGGATATGCTCGTGAGGAGGTTGATGAAGCTGTGATGAAGGTTGTTCGTGATGGTAACCTTACTACTTTCAACTGTCCTGAAGAAGTTTATCTTGCAGAACGGCTCATCAAGATGAATCCATGGGCCGGTGGTGTACGATACACCCGTGGTGGTGGCGAAGCCAACTCTATGTGCATACGTATTGCACGTGCCTATACCGGTAAGGATAAGGTGGCAATCTGTGGCTATCACGGTTGGCACGACTGGTATGTATCTGTAAACCTTGGTGAAAACGATGCCCTTGCGGGACACCTTCTTCCTGGCATTCCTACAGCAGGCGTTCCTAAAGGACTCCGGGGCTCTTCTATACCTTTTCATTACAACAATTTTGAAGAGATAGAGAACATCATTCGCAATACGCCTGATCTTGCAGCTGTCAAGATGGAGGTTTGCCGCAATTTCGGTCCTGCTGAGGGTTATCTTGAACATATTCGCAATCTCTGCAACGAATATGGTGTAATACTCATTTTCGATGAATGTACTTCAGGTTTCCGAGAGACATTTGGCGGACTCCACAAGAAATATGGTGTTTATCCAGATATGACCATCTATTCTAAGACTATGGGTAACGGATATGTTATTGCTGCAGTTCTTGGAAAGAAAGAAATAATGGATGCTGCTCAGGGGTCTTGGATTAGTTCTACATTCTGGACTGACCGCATTGGTCCTACTGCAGCACTTGCCTCCCTTGATGTAATGGAGAAAGAAAAGTCTTGGGAACAGATTACCGCAAAGGGCCTTCAGAACAAGGAACGTTGGCAGGCACTAGCTGACAAGTATGGTTTGAAGATAAATCAATGGGGTATTCCTGCACTTGCTGGTTATACTTTCAACTCTTCTAATGCCCTTGCATACAAAACCTATGTGACTCAGGAGATGCTTAAGAAGGGCTACCTTGCAGGAACGCTCATGTACACTTCACTTGCTCATACGCAGGAAATACTTGATAACTATTTCGAGGCTCTCGATCCTATTTTTGCAGATATTCGCGACTTTGAGGATGGCAAAGATGTAATGAAGGTTCTCGAAGGACCTGTATGTCAGGCTGGTTTTAAGCGTTTGAACTAATTCAAAATCACATGCAAAAACGAAAGATCTTCTTTCGAGCTGACGCAAGCACAACAATAGGCTATGGACATTTTATCCGTACCCTTGCTCTTGCTGACATGCTCAAGAATGATTTTAATTGCACATTCTTTACTCAGTCACCTTCTACATACCAGCAGGGGGAGGCTGATAAAGTGTGTCCTCTCGTTTCTTTGCCTTCTGATGATAGCAAGTTCGAGAGATTTTTGGAATATCTTATAGGTGATGAGATAGTAGTCTTGGATAACTATTTCTACACCCCTGATTACCAGAAACAAATCAAAGATAAAGGCTGCAAGCTAGTTCATATTGATGACATACATGATCGTCATTTCTATGCTGACCTTATCATCAATCATGGTAATACAGTTCAATCCATTTATGATGCAGAATCAACGACTCGTTTCTGCTTGGGGCCATCGTACGCACTTCTGCGTAAACCTTTCCTTACTCCTTCTTCAAATATAGAAAGGCTGAGAGCCAAATGGGTCATTTGCTTTGGTGGTGCAGACCCACAAAACCTAACAGAGAAAGCTGTTAAGGCTCTAAATGCTCGTGAGGATGTAAATCAGATTGCCGTAATAGTGGGTGAGGCTTATCCCCATAAGGCTGTGCTTACTCAGTACGATAAGGTAACAATACTATCCTGTCTAACTGCTGAGGAAATGGCTGTACAATACTTAAGTGTTGAATATGTGCTTTGTTCAGCTAGTTCTGTCAGTTATGAGGCTTTGGCATGCGGTTGTAGTGTGTTTGCTGGCTACTATATAGATAACCAGGTAGATTTCTACTATGGCCTATGCAATAATAACCTTATTACGCCACTGGGTGACCTTATGAAAGCAGACTTTAAGACATGCTTGTCAAATGCCAATGTTTCCATCAATAAAATGAATATTCATAATGCAAGTCGTAATCTCTTAAATGCTTTTAAGGCACTCGAACTTCGCATTGTCAACTATACAGACATGACACTCGACGAAAGCCGAAAGATTTGGGAGGTACGTAATCTTCCTGCAATTCGCAAGTACATGACACAACCGGAGCCATTCCCATTCGAGTCACACCAAAACTTTGTGGAATCGCTCCGAAACAATACTTCAAAACTCTATTATGCCATCTTTCGTGATGACGAACTCGTGGGTTCTTACGATTTCATTGGTATCAAAGATGGTGATTCAGCCGAACATGGTTTGTACATCAATCCTGCTGTTTATGGCAAGGGATATGGTACAATCATTGAGTCTGTAATGGATGAATACATTCGCGAGAGAGGCGTTCATCGCATCCTGGCAGAAGTCTTGAAGAACAATCTCCCTTCATATTACTACCACTTGAAGGTAGGATATCAAGTTTATCAAGAAGATGAAAAGTATTATTATTTAGAACGATATATATAATGAGCAAAACATTTATCGTCGCTGAACTTTCGGCAAATCATGGGCACAACCTTGAGACTGCATTAGTATCCGTTCGCGCTATTGCCGAAGCAGGTGTTGACGCTATCAAAATACAAACCTACACGGCTGATACCATCACTTTGGATAGTTGTAAGGAAGATTTCATAGTGAGGGGGGGGACACTTTGGGATAATACCAATCTCTATGATCTCTACAAAGAGGCTTATACACCTTGGGAGTGGCATCAAGCAATCTTTGATGAAGCAAAGAAATGTGGTCTTGTATGCTTCTCAACCCCATTCGACAATACTGCAGTTGACTTTCTTGAAACCTGTGGTAACCCAATCATGAAGATTGCCAGCTTTGAGATTACAGATGTTAACCTCATCCGCTATGCTGCAAGTAAGGGAAAGCCAATGGTTATTTCTACCGGAATTGCAACTCTGGAAGACATTGAACTTGCCATCAGGGCTTGTCATGAAGCAGGCAATTACGATGTCACCCTTCTTCGTTGCGTATCAGCATATCCAGCACCATTGGAGAATGTCAATCTTCGCACTATGCTCGATATGAAGGAACGTTTTGGTGTTAAGGTAGGCCTCTCTGACCATACTATGGGCTCTGATGTGGTTCTTGCAGCAGTAGCTCTTGGAGCCGAAATGGTTGAGAAACATTTTATTCTCGATCGAACCATTGGAGGTCCGGATGCAGCTTTCTCAATGACTGTTGAAGAGTTTAAGGCAATGGTTATCAGTATTCGCAATGTAGAGAAGGCTCTGGGTGTTGTTGATTATCCAACCGATCCTTCCCAAATCAAAGGCCGCCAGTTCTCCCGTTCACTCTATGTAGCAGAAGGCATGAAGGCAGGTGATATCATCACCGAAATGAATGTCCGTTCTGTTCGTCCAGGATATGGTCTTCATCCAAAGTATCTTAATGAGATTCTTGGTAAGAAGGTGGCTTGTAATTTAGAAAAGGGGGAGAGAATAAGTTTGGAATATGTTTTGAATAATACAATTTCTAAATAATATGGCAAAACTCCTATCTGTAATTGTTCCTTCATACAATGTAGAACAGTATTTGAAGAAAACTGTTGAGTCTTTTTTGAAGTGTAAGACTTTATCTGAAATTGAGCTAATAATCGTAAGTGATGGTTCAACAGACAAAACAGTTGAGATTGCGAATAAGTATAAAGAAGAGTATCCTGAGGCTGTCGTTGTTATTGATAAAGAGAATGGAGGTCATGGCTCAACAATCAATAGTGGATTGAAAGTAGCAAAAGGTAAATATCTGATTGTTGTTGATGGTGATGATTGGATAGATGCAAATGCTATTGATTTGATTGTTAAACAGCTTAGAAATGTGGAGGTTGATGTAGCTATATCTGGTCACTATCGAAATTACATGAACGAAGGAACGGAGGAACATCGGGGTTACAACGAGACTACAGGAGAGGTTCGAACATTAAAGTATCTTCTTGATAAGGGCTATCAGATTCCAATGACTGATACGTGTTATCGGACTGAGATGCTTAGAGAAATTGGATTACAGATTCAAGAGAAAACATTTTATGTGGATGAAGAATTTTGTACTATTCCATATCTAAAAGCCAATCGCTTCCTTTTTACAGGGCAATCTTATTATCATTATCGTCTTGGTAGTACGACACAAAGCGTTTCTCCCGATAATATGGTGAAGCGTGTGGATCATAGATTAAGAGTGTTCAATAAACTCTTTAATATTCTTAATACCGCTCAGTTTAATGTAAACAGTAGAGAATACTTTGTGCGTCGATTATCTGCTGTGGTGAATACGACCTATCTGATTTACTATGTTTATTATAGTAATCGGAAAGAAGGTCGAATTTTAGGCGATAATTTTTACATAAAACTCTGTGGTTTAAATAAGGAATTAGCTGTCAGAACAAGTCGCATCAGAAATCAGATGAGGCTTTTAAATATGCTTCATGTCTCACATGAAGGTTATGAATTATTTAAGAAAATTATTCGCTAATATGGAACAGGTGCAATATTTAATCGTGGGAGCCGGTATTTCTGGCTTAAGCTTTGCTAGATCCTTAAAGGAAAAATCTTACTTAGTTGTAGAAAAAGAACCCACTGCAGGAGGTCTATGTCGTACACATTATAAAAATGAGTATGTATGGGATTTTGCAGGGCACTTTTTTCACTTCTCAAATGAGGAGATTAAATCTTTTTTTGACAAAAGAGTAAAAGCTGATGACCTTGTCTTCTGTAATAAAGAAACAAAGATTATCCTTAAAAATAAGTATATAGATTATCCTTTTCAGACAAATATTCACCAGTTGGAGAAGCAGGATTTTATTGATTGCTTATACGATCTTTATTTTAAGGACTCAAAGGAAAACTTTAAGGATTTTGAAGATATGTTATATGCAAAATTCGGCAAGAGTATAACAGAACTCTTCCTTAAGCCATATAACGAAAAACTATATGCTTGTTCATTGAAGAAGCTCGATACAAATGCCATGGGGCGCTTCTTCCCTTATGCTGATTTGAAAGATGTTATAAAAAACATGAAAGAATCTCGAGATTCTTCATATAATAATTCCTTCGAATATCCAAAGAGAGGTGCTCAGGTTTTTATTGAGGCTTTGTTGAGCGATATTGACATGGACAATTTGATGCTTAATACCGAGGTTAAGAATATTGATATAAAGAATAAGAAAGCTACAATTGCAAGTGATAAAGAAGAGATGACTGTAGAATATGAGTATCTTATTAATACTGTACCACTTAATGTTTTTACCGAGCTCTGTAATACCGAAGTCCCTGAAAACGTGTTAAGTTATAATCAGGTGTTAGTATATAACATTGGTTTTGATTCTGCATTAGAAGATACATCGAGCCACTGGATTTACTTTCCTGAAAAGAAGTATTGCTTCTACCGTGTTGGTTTTTATAATAATATTTTGTCCGAAACAAAGGGGAGTACATATGTAGAGCTTGGTTTTGATCCAAACATGGAGATCACAAAAGAAATTAAGGATATGTATTATCATAAGACTCTCGAAGATTTGCGAAATTGTGGTATAGTTTCCGATCAGAAGACAGTTGCACATGAAACTCTGGTGATAAACCCTGGCTACGTACATATTACGGAGCAAGGAAAGAAATGGGTAGAGAGATATATGGCAGAAATGGCGAAAAAGAAAGTATATTCTATCGGACGTTATGGTGCATGGACCTACTGCTCTATGGAGGATTGTATGCTTCAAGCATTGAAACTGTCAAAAGAGATTGGCTAAAAGATGATTGCAATAATTGTAGCGACACCGTTGCAGATGTTTAATGCAACGATGATAATGAGACATCATTATCCTAATGCAAAGGCTGATTTATTCGTACTGAACATCGCATGTGACATGCATGACATAATCAGTAAATATCAGAAACTTTCTTTCGTAAATAATGTATACTATTTGGAAGATGTATGTCATAGATTATCTAGAATAGGAATAATCTGGGATTTTTTAATAACCACAAAGAAACAGAAGCATATCTTAAATTCTGTAAAGAATGTTAAATATACAAACTTGCTTTCCACATGGGTTGGAAAAACCAATACTTGGCTATTTTCTAAATTAAAGAGGACAAATCCCGGCTTAAAGCTTCATTTTTATGAAGAAGGATTAGGGGTATATCTTAAAGGACTTTTCGATACAGTACATGGCTTAAAATATATGTATTATCTCTTGGGATACAAGTATGAAGGAGACTATTTACAAGATCTGTATTTGTACAATCCAGACTTGGCATTTAATAATGAGATCATCAAGATGGTTTCTATAGGAAGTGCCAAAGAAGAAGATATAAAGTATATCAAACCTGCTTTAGAGGTCGATGATATACTTCAATACAGGACTAAAGGTGTTTATTTCGAGAATGATTTTCGTAATACGGAATTTGAGGGGGTTGATGAGAAACAGATAATTGATTTGCTCTACAAGTCTTTGGGAAAGGATCAACTTACAGTACGTATGCACCCAAGAAATCCAAAGGATAAATACCAGTCTCAAGGCTATATTATTGATCAGAACAATAAGAACTCATGGGAGGATATTCTTGTTGCTTTGGATAATCTGAATGATTTGGCTCTAATTACTCTTAATTCTACTGCAGTTTTTACCCCAAAGATGATTTATGGAAAGGAGCCTGTTATCGTTATTCTTGGAAAGATGATAATGAACGAATATTCTTATCAACCGTGGGCCCGGTATTTCTGGGATGATAAGTATTCAAAGTTTGTGCAAAGAATACATGAGAGCTACAACAATAAGAAAAAAGTAATTATACCTGAGTCGTTTGACGAGATGGTGTCACTTCTTAGACAATTGTAATTATGGGAAGAATTGTTATTTCAAATCAAATAGAATCCCTTGCAAAAATAGAGAAGAAAAATGAAATGCAAGGCTTTGTCGTTAATAAGCAGACAAAGATCGGATCTCTGAATATAGTGTCTTATCATAAGAGACTAAGACGTATTGAGAATGTGTATATAAATGGCGATGATTATTGCATTTCTGCAGGAACTCTCACATATAATAAAGCGATTGGAACAGAAGCCTTGAAGAGAATATTTGAGGCATTTGATGGCGATGTAGATAAGCTTCGAAAGCAAATTTTGGGCAACTATTGCTTGTGTATATGTAAAAATGGCGTAGTTTCAATCTTTGTAGATAAATATCATGTGTATAAAGTATTCTATCAAATAGTTAATGGAAGAATCACTCTTTCTTCAGATTTGATAGATGTACTTCTTGGAATATCTGATTTTGATGAATCAGAGTATGACCTAATGCTTGAATCTTTTCAATGCAGTCCTTATGGAGAAAATACGTTTGTAAAAGATGTGAAAAAGCTATTGGGTCGCCAAATTATTTTAATTGATACAGGAAAAAATCATATTGAAGTTAGGAACATTGGATACGAACGTGAGCATAAACAGCACAATGATATAAATGCAGCAGCAAAGTTTATGGCTTCGAAAATCCAAGAGGGTTATAGGCAATTGACTGAAGGATTTGGGCAAGATGTAGGTATAAATATGACAGGAGGTTTGGATAGTAGAGTCGTGCTTGGAGGTTGTCTCGCGGCTGGCATAAAACCTACTCTTCTACATGCTCAAGGAAATTCTCCAGCAGTTACAGGGACAGAGGTTGGAGATTTAAAGTGCGTAGAGTTTATGTCAAAAAAAATAGGGGTTCCGGTTCTGTTGATGGATTGGAAGTGTACATATCCTGATAACTTTAACCTATGGGATGATCTTTTTGCAAAGTATGGCTTTGATTACAAGTTTTATGGCGGTAATCCCAATTTTTTTACATCCTATGAAAGTTTGGGTAGTTCAATTCCATTGGTTTTAGAGACGGGGCTTTTTGGAGAATGCATGCGTATAAGGGAACAGTATAATGAAAGGAAGAACCCATTTGAAAATATTCAAGCTTTTTTGCAAGAGTATCAATTAAGTGGAACCAATAGCTCATATCTTGTGAGAGATGATTTTTACTCTAATTCTCATAATCTCTTTGATTATGTAAAAGATAAATTTTCCTCAGATTTGAGAGCCTTTGGATTTAATCCAGATGGACCTCTTTCTATGGATCAGTTTGAAGAAATACGATATGTCCACCATAGATCGACTGATGCAGTATTAATCAATTTCCTGAATCAGTTGACAGGATGTATTTCAGTATTAAGTACGGAACAGGTGTGTGAGTATCTGTATGATTCTACTCGCGAGTTTAGAGCCTATGGAACTCTTCAGTTGAAGATTATTGAAAACTTATCACAAGAATTGTTCAATATTCCATTCTTTTCTCATTGCCGTGAATGTGTTGTAAATAAGTCTGATTATAGATTGTATAGAAAGGTGTCGTTCAATGAAAAGGTAGGTGAGTTCTTGCGTACTCTTGGATTAAAAGATTCTTCTTTTTATTCGCTTTTGAGGAGTTTGAAATACAAATTTCTCAAGAATGACTCTGGAGTCCAGCATAATATGGTGTATTCTTCTGAACTGGATAGGATATTACCTGCAGTTAAACAATCAATAGATGCTGATACAGATGTAATTCCTAAATACATCAATACTGACCATATTCCATCGGATGATTCTCTTATACACATTATCTATTATGCGATGACTATTCACGGATTAAAATTGATAAAACAAGGTGTATTTAAATAATTTAATGAAAGTATCTTTTCTTCAAAATAATTTTCTGCAAAAGTTAAGTGTCTATACCATATCATCTTATATAAATAAGGCAATACCTTTTCTGATGTTGCCGATACTAACTAATTATCTGTCAACTGACGAATATGGTGAAGTCTCTATGTTTTTAGCGCTTATAAACCTTCTCGTGGCGGTTTTTGGGCTGAGCATAGAAGGTGCGCTTATGAGGAAATTCTATGATAAAGGAGAATCTTTTCCTGCTGTCTTATTCAATTACTTGTTTTTGCTTATATCCTCGTTTTCTGTATGCTCGGTGTTATTTGTGATATTTTCAAGTGAGATCACAACATATAGTGGTGTGTCTGTACAGTACTTAGCAGCGGCAGTACTTAGCTCCTTCTTCTCTGTTGTCTGTTATTGCGTTAATTCTTTACATCAGGCTGAGGGTAAGGCTGCTGCCTATGCTATATTTACTAATGGCTGGAGTTTTTTGAATACACTTCTGTCCATAATTCTTGTAGTGTTCTTTAGCCTTGGTGTAGCAGGCCGTGTTTATGGCATTGCAATATCTACTATACTCATGGGAATTGTTGGAATCCTTTTGTTGTGTAAAAATGGTATTATACCATCGATAGATAAGAATTTAATCTCAGAGGAATTGATGGTATTTGGACTTCCTATGCTACCTATGAACTTGCGCGGAACTATTCTTGGGTTTACTGATAAACTATTCATTGCGAATATCATTGGATTATCGGCCGCAGGTGTATATACGGTGGGCAACCAGTTGGCGATGGTAATAGATGTTTTTGTTAGATCGATAGCACTTGCCTATACACCATGGGTATATGCAAAACTACAGGATGAAAGTCACGAATCCTTAAAGAAAATAGTGAGATTGACTTATATGCTAATTTTGGTAATAATCATCGTCTCTTTTTTATGGATAGCCGTTGCTCGTTTAGCATCGACACTGTTGATTAGTTCAGACTACGAGGATGCATTTGTGTATCTTAACTGGCTTGTTGCCTGTAATGGTATTTTGGGTGTTCAATTATTGTTGGTAAATTTTGTTTATTATTCTAAGAAGACAAAGCTTTATTCCCTTCTGAGCACTTTTTCAATATTCCTGAATGTCTTTTTAAATTATGCATTCATTACGACTCGAGGAGCAATAGGGGCTGCTCAGGCAACTCTGGCGGTCTATGCCACAACATTGCTATTCACGGTGCTTATTGTATATAAGCAGTATAAACAAATACCTTGGTTTACAACATTCATTCGTCATGAATCAAAATAGTATTAGATCATATACAAAAGCGCAAAGATATCAAGCTGACTTATTGTTATTTTTATGCGTCTTTGTGATAGATGCAATGAGTATACCATTGTCTCAAAATATCAAAGTAGCATTGTCTACAGTTTTATGTGGATTTATTGTATTGAAAGATGTAGCAAATGGGAAGTTGTTTAAAGACAGTTATAAAACTAAATGGGTTTTAATGCCTTGTTTGTTACTAATAATACCACAACTTCTTTATTCTGATTTTGTACTGTCGTATGAAAGTAAAATCTTGCAAATTTGGGCGGGTTATATACTGTTCAAAAAGATTCCTAAGGAATTATTTACCCAAAAGTATGTAAAGCTTTTGTATTATATATGTATTATTTCTATTCCAATATGGTTCTCCACAGTTATGGGATTAAATTTTTGGGCATGGGCTCCATCATCAGGTGATGGTCAATACAAAACCTTGTTCCTTTATTGTGTTGATACTTATGGTGATAACGGTAGAAATAATGGTCCATTTTGGGAACCTGGCGTATTCCAAATGTATATAAATATTGCTGTATTATTTTTGTTGTATTCAAAAAAAAATATAAATGTAAAATATTTATTAGTTTTCGTTATAGCATTAGCTACAACGTATTCTACTACTGGTTATATATGCTTTGCATTAGTTTTGATAACTTATTATTACGATAAAAGTGACTCAATTAAGGGCTATCAGTTTTTTTTATTAATGATAGGTGCAGTTGGTGTATATGTCTTTTTTACAACAAACCTAGAACTGTATGATAGGGTATTTGGAAAGTTTGACTCTACTTCGGTAGCAAATGCATCCATGGTAATACGTGTAAATGAAATTATTTTTTATTATGAATTATGGAAATCAAACTTGGGTTATATGCTTTTAGGTGCCGGAGCGACAAATGCATATAATTTCGTTATGGGGCAACATTTTATAGCGGACGTATTCTTTGAAGGGTCTACACAAACAACACTTAGGGAACTTGCAAGTTTCGGTGTTGTATTTACATTTATTCGTTTATGCTTATTTTATCGATTCTCTAAGATTTTTTGTAAAAAGATCTTAGCACGAGCTATTGTTGTATTGATTGTAATAATAATGATAAATACTGAAAGTATGATTTATTCGATGTTGTTTAACTGTCTATGGTATCTAGGTGCAAATGATATAGATAACAAGATTCTTCCAGATAATATATAGTTGAATAATTAATAAACATTATATGAAAGTAATGCTCGTATTTGGCACTCGTCCTGAGGCCATTAAAATGTGTCCACTAGTTAAGGAATTCCAGAAACACCCGTCAGAGTTCGAAACTATTGTTTGTGTAACTGGCCAGCATCGCGAAATGTTGGATCAGGTACTAAAGATCTTCGATGTGATCCCTGATTACGACCTTAATATTATGAGATTGGGTCAGAATCTCACCGATATAACCGCACGCGTCCTCACTGGTCTGCGTGACGTGTTCAAGGAGTGCCATCCTGATGTCGTACTCGTTCATGGCGATACCACCACCTCTACCGCTGGTGCCCTGGCTGCATTCTACGCCCAGATTCCAGTAGGTCACGTTGAGGCAGGTCTTCGCACAAACAATCTCTACAGCCCATGGCCAGAGGAGATGAACCGTCAGCTGACTGGACGTATTGCTACCTATAACTTTTCACCAACCCTTCTCTCTGAGAGCAACCTCAAGGCTGAGTCTGCCCTTGGCAATATTTATGTGACTGGCAATACCGTTATTGATGCCCTCCACATGGTGATTGATAAACTCAATGCTGACGAAGCTTTGGCTAAGGAGCAGGACAACGTGCTTGCAGCTGCTGGTTATGACATAACCCGTCTGGCTGATGGCAAGAAGCTCGTTCTTATCACCGGCCATCGTCGCGAGAACTTTGGAGACGGCTTCATCCGCATGGTTACCGCCATGAAGGACCTGTCAGAAAAGTATCCTGAGGTGGATTTCGTTTATCCAATGCACCTCAATCCTAATGTGCGCAAGCCTATCCACGAGGTGTTTGGTGAAGATCTTACCCGTCCAAACTTCTTCTTTATCGAGCCTCTACAGTATCTAGAGTTCGTTCATCTCATGAGCAAGGCCAACATCGTGCTTACCGATTCTGGTGGCATCCAGGAAGAGGCGCCAGGTCTAGGCAAACCAGTACTCGTGATGCGCGATACCACCGAGCGACCTGAGGCTCTCAAGTCAGGTACCGTACATCTTGTAGGTACTGATTATGAAAAGATTATGAAGGAGGTCAGTACCCTCCTCGACGATGCCGAGGCATACGCCAAGATGTCACAGGCTGTCAATCCTTATGGTGACGGTAAGGCATGTGATCGTATCGTGAGAGCTTTGAAGGGTGAAGAAGTCGAACGTTATGGAGAATAAAATATGGTAGTACTCATTAGATGCAATGATATTCTATCTGATCCAAGAGCAATGAAATATGTTCGATACTTGCAAGAAAAAGGTATTGAACATAAGTTCATCGGTTGGGATCGCGACGGAAAGAATATAGATTTGCCTAATTCCGTCATGTGGAAAGAGCGAGCGGAATATAACGTTGGTGGTTTCAAGGCCGTTAAGAATCGTATTGGATGGATGTGGTTTGTGTATAAGCAGTTATGTGCATTGAAGCGTAAAGATGCAATACTCCATGGATGCGATATAGATTCTGCATTTCCTGCAGCCTTCTATAAAGCAACACATAATAATGGTAATAAGTTAATATTTGATGTATTCGATTGGTTTTCTGCTGCACTCTATAACCAAAAGTGGTATGTTTTGACAGCTTTTAAGCTTATGGAGAAATATACGACCAAAAGGGCTGATAGGGTTATTCTTTGTGAACCAGAACGTATTGAGCAAATACCATTTGAGATCCCTTCTTCAAAAATTAGTGTACTTCCAAATATTCCGTTTTTTGATTGTAGCGATTTTCTGACAAAAGACCAGGAGAAGCAATTCAATAACAATAAAATTACTTTTTCTTATGTTGGCGGTTTTTCAACTGATCGTTGTCTTTTTGAAATCGTATCATTGGCAGAAAAGGGGATTATTAATTTGTCTATTGCAGGTTTTGGTAACGCTAAATTAGAGGAAAGATTATTGAAAGACAATGGTCTATATCCAAATATCAGATATTATGGAAGGGTTAAATATGAAGATGGTCTGAATATATCTTATAATTCGGATATAGTATATGCAATGTATCAAAAAGTAAATCCTAATAATGTATATGCAGCTCCTAACAAATATTACGAGGCAATGTTTCTTGCTAAACCGATTTTTTCAACTAAAGGAACAATTGTTGAAAAGAAAGTATTGCAAAACAACATGGGCTATGTGTCTGATGAAAAGGAAGAGGATATACTTGCAGTCATAAGCAGAATTGATATAGATGATGCTTTAGAAAAAGGTGAAAATGCGAATAAAGTCTGGAGAGAAACATTCTGTGACTATACAAGAAGATATTTGGAAGGGGAATATCTTGAATTAAAAAAACTAATGTAACACATTTAAGGTAATGAAATTCTTTATTTGTGGGTGCAATGGTATGGCTGGTCATATCATCTCCCTTTATCTTAAGGAACAAGGGCATGAGGTGTTTGGTTTTGATTTGAAGGAATCTATTCTTATTCCCTCTATTGCATGTAATGCTTTTGATACAGAAACCCTTCGTAAGGTTATTGCTGAAGATAATTACGATACTGTTATTAATTGTATTGGTATACTTAATCAATTTGCCGAGCAGAATCATGCACTTGCTTCATATATCAATTCTTATTTTCCACACTTTCTTGCGGATGTAACAAAAGGAACAAATACTCAGGTCATACACATGAGTACTGATTGCGTCTTTTCTGGAGCAAGAGGGGATTATACTGAAACTGACCATCGAGACAACGAAACGTTCTATGGACGGTCTAAGGCGTTAGGGGAGTTGGATGATGATAAGAATGTAACGTTGCGTGATTCAATTGTTGGTCCTGATACAAACCCTAATGGTCCGAGCTTGTTGAATTGGTTTATGGCACAAGAAAGTGAAATAAATGGATTTACCAATAAGATGTGGACAGGCTTGACAACTTTAGAATTGGCAAAAGCGATGGAAGCAGCTGCAAAGGAGCGTGTTTATGGTATCTTCAATTGTGTACCTGATTATTCTATATCTAAATATGGACTTGTTTCATTATTTAATCATTATCTGAAGAACGATTCTGTAAAAATTAACCCAGTTGAAGGTACGCCAGCAAATCTCTCTTTGAGAAGAACTCGTTTTGAGTTGTCATACATCATTTCTGATTACGACACTCAAATTAGAGAACTTGCGGAATGGATTAAGTTACATAAAGATATGTATCCTCACTACAATCTGTAATATATGACTGTATTTGGTAATAAAAGAATCCTTTTGTTTTCCCCTTATGGTTGCACCAAACATTATGGTGTTGCCATTAAAGAGGAGTTAGAGAAGAGGGGCGCTCATGTAGATGAATATGATGAACGACCTTCTGAGGAAGCTTATATGAAAATCATTATACGCTTGCTAAAGAAGAAAGTTCCACAGATATTCCTGCGCTATATACAAAATGTGATAAAAGAGAATAAGACTAAAGATTACGATTATATCCTAATATGTAGAGGAGAGGCTTTTACTCCAGTAGCTATTGATTCTTTAAGGAAAGCATATCCTAGAGCGAAGGTTATTCTATATCTCTGGGATGTAATGCGTAATTGTGCTATGGATGATGTGCTTGCCTCATGCAATAAGGTAATGTCTTTTGATCCCGAAAATGCCAAAAAGTACAACGTAGGCTTTAGGCCGACATTTTTTGTGAATGACTACCTTCAAGTAAATGAATCGGTTGAGTTTGATTATGATTTGGAGTTCATTTGTACCTTATATCATCCTCGGCATAAAATGGTGAAGCAATTGCGAAAGAACTTTGAATCTCAAGGTTTAAGGTTCTATACGTATCTTTATGTCCCAGGCTTGATTCGTTACATACAGGAGTCGCTCTTTCACTTCCCGTTCTATAGTTTTAAAGAGATTAATCTGAAGCCGATTTCAATTCCAGAAACAGTTGAAGTTCTGAATAAGACAAAATGTATACTGGATGTCAATCCGCCATACCAAGTTAGCTTGTCCACTCGTGCCCACGAGGCAATTGCAGCCCGTAGGAAATACATTACTACAAATAAGCATATTATGGATTATGAGTACTATGATCCAAATAATATCCTAATCATAGATATTGATAATCCTGTAATTTCAAAAGAGTTTGTTCAGACACCATTTAATCCTGTAAGTGAGGAGGTTCTTTATAAATATTCTGTTGCCGGATTGGTGGATGATTTATTTAACAACATGTAGCTAATATGAATATATTGATAACTGGCGTTCATGGATTTGTTGGAAGTAATCTTGTTAAAGCTTTGTCGTCAAACAATATAATCTATGGACTTGATATTGTCGCCCCTGAGAAGGAGGGGGTGGCAAAGACTTTCTCATGGGATGAACTGCCTCAGTTGACCAACATGCAGATTAATGCAGTTATTCATTTGGCAGGTAAAGCTCATGATACACATAACAAATCAGCAGCTGATATTTACTTCAAGGTAAATACAGGCTTGACTCAGAAGATCTTCGACTGGTACATGGCTAATCCAACGCCAAAGAAGTTTATCTTCTTCTCTACCGTAAAGAGTGTGGCTGACCATGTGCCTGGGGATATCCTGACCGAGGAGTGTGTGCCTACTTCCGTAGGCCCTTATGGGGAGAGTAAGGTTCAGGCTGAGAACCATATTATCCAGAGTTTTGCTCCTGCCGCTATGGAGCGTCCGTTCCATAATTTCAGCGATGCTGATGTTTCAGATAGTTTCAAGGTTTCAGACGGTTCTAATAAGCAGGTGTACATTATGAGGCCTTGTATGATTCATGGACCTGGCAACAAGGGTAATCTTAACCTGCTGTATGGTGTAGTGAAGAAAGGAATACCCTGGCCTTTGGGCGCTTTTGAGAATAGACGCTCATTTACTTGCATTGACAATCTATGCTATGTGATTAATGGATTGCTTACAAAGGATGTGGAGAGTGGTATCTATCACATGGGTGATGATGAAGCACTCTCAACTAACGAACTGATTGAGCTGATCTGTGAGGCACTGGGTAAGAAGGCTCATATCTGGCACCTACCTAAAGGATTGATGAACGGTATGGCAAAGTTGGGTGGCTGGTGTCATTTGCCATTGAATCCATTGCGTATGCAGAAGCTGACAGAAAATTATGTGGTCAGCAATGATAAGATTAAGAAGGCTTTAGGTGTCGATAAAATGCCTGTACGAGCAAATGAAGGGATAATGAAAACAGTACGTAGTTTTACCACCGAGTAATATGATGTTTAAAGATAAAGAAATATGGTGTATTATTTGATAATATTTGTTCTGCTCTTCGGGGCAGAACTTTTTTATTTCCGTATTGCTGATAAATGTAATATTATTGACAAACCAAATGAGCGGAGTTCGCATACTCGGATTACTCTGAGAGGTGGAGGAATCATCTTCTATTTGGGTGCATTGACTTTTTTCCTGACGAATCAGTTTGAATACCCTTGGTTTATACTGGCTTTGACCTTGATCACTTTTATCAGTTTTATAGATGATATCCGTTCTACTTCGCAGGGTTTGCGTTTAGTCTTCCATTTTACGGCAATGGCCCTGATGTTCTATCAATGGGGGTTGTTCAGCTTGCCTTGGTGGACGTTGCTTGTCGCTCTGATCGTCTGTACGGGGATTATCAATGCCTATAACTTTATGGATGGCATTAACGGCATTACCGGCGGGTATTCATTGGTTATCCTGGTTTCTTTGGCATATGTGAATGCGGAAGTGATCTCCTTCACAGAACAGAGTTTTATTTATACGATGATTTGTTCTGTGTTGGTGTTTGACTTTTTTAATTTCCGTAAGAGAGCGAAATGCTTTGCCGGTGATGTGGGTTCGGTCAGTATAGCTTTTGTAGTCCTGTTCCTGATCGGGAGTTTGATTCTTCAAACGAAAGATTTCAGCTGGCTTGTATTGCTTGTTGTGTACGGGGTGGATAGTGTGTTGACGATCGTACACCGGTTGTTGCTACATGAAAATATTGGTTTGCCTCACCGGAAACATTTGTATCAGATCATGGCCAATGAACTGAAGATACCACATGTGGCAGTGGCATTGACCTATATGTCGGTGCAAACTGTAGTTTTGGTAGGATATTTACTGTTACGGGAGTATGGATATGGGTATTTATTAGGGAGTATCTTGGTGTTGGGGCTATTATACTTCCTATTTATGAAGAGATTCTTCTATTTACATAAATCAAATTAATTACTCATATATGTGTACCGGAGAAGATAAGCAACTGGAGGCATTTGCCAGGTTCATTAAATTTGCTGAATTATGGCCCAGTCTGGAGCAGAAAGACTGGACCGGTTTTGCCAAAAGATATAATGGTCCCGGATATGCTCACAATCAGTACGATAAAAAACTGGAAGAGGCTTATCGGAGATTTACGAAGTAGAAAAGAGATATGCCCTAATGGGTATAGATTTTTGTTTCGTCCCCGGTTTTATGCCATGCCAGGTATAAAACCGGGGATATTTCGTTAAACGGGTATAATATGAATAATCGGACAATAGCAGAGTATGTGAAGTAGATGTATAAGAAAAAATAAGTAATAGCACTGATAATGTGATGATTATAACTTATTCTGTATAACTTGATCCGGATGCCTTGTTTTCTTTTGTCATCTTCCTGCAAATGTTCACCTTTGCAATGTTGATCAACGCAATGTGAATAAAATCAGTAGTAATAACATTAAAAAAGGAGATGCAGGAATATGGCATTATTTTATAAAGCAGTAAAATCGACTATGGCAACTAAGTCCGGTGATAAGAAATGGCACTTGAACTTGGTGAAGGTAGGCAAGGTGGTATCTACTCAGCAATTAGCTGAGATGATTGCGGAAAAATCGTCGTTGACTCCGGGTGATGTGCATAATGTGGTTCGTAACTTGATGACAGCGATGCGTAGTGCATTGCTGGACAGTAAGACGGTACGTCTGGACGGATTGGGTACTTTTACGATGAAAGCGCGTACACGGGGAAGGGGAGTGGACAAAGAGGAAGAGGTGAACCCGAATCAGGTGGCAGCCCTTCTTTGTCATTTTACTCCTGAATATACTCGTCCTCGGCTATCGGTACTACCCGGGCTTTGTTTCAGGGTGTTGAGTTCCAGAAAGCGAGTGGGATCGGTGCTTCGGGCAATAATGGTTCCGGAGGTGGTGATGGAGACATAGTAGATGATCCGACTGCGTAGTTAGCGGTTCTATAGGATTAGAATATGAGGAAAAATAATTGGAACATCTTTTTGAAAGTAATCATTGCTGTGGCAAGTGCTATTGCCGGGGTAATAGGAGGTCAGGGATTACTTTGACGGTCAGCCGATCATTTCGGTTGAAATAATAAATGCCGTTGTCTGTTTGAAAGAATGGATAGCGGCATTTTATTATATGGTTTACGGAATCGGTAATTAGGAATAATCTTGTATATTTGTGAGTGAAGCCATTAATAGGAATACGCTATGGCTAAACTTTACCCGATTGGGATACAGAACTTTGAAAGTTTGCGAGATGATAATTACTTTTATATAGATTCTCATTTGAAAACCTCTAAATCTTCAGTTTAGAGGATGAAAAATGCGGGGTAGCATGTGATGGAGTTCAAATTTGACGGGAGTGCGGAAGAGGCTTTGAAACAGATAGAAGAAAAGGGATATGCCGCTCCGTTTGCCAATGATTCCCGCCAACTGATAAAGGCAGGAGTGAATTTTAGCTCGAAAACAAGGAATATTGATAGTTGGATCGTAGACTGACTGTAAGCTTCACATGGCTACATAAATTGATATAAAAAGAATAAAATCTACATTAAGATGATTAGATTTTGTAAGTTTCTGTTTTTTTGTTATTTTTGTATTCAAGTTAGGTTGTTAATTTACTGAATATAGTAACCTTACACAAACAGACAAACATCGTCTTATGAAGAGAAATGTATCATTGCTGAAGTATGCACTGCTGATAGCACTTTGCTGTGTAGCATGTGTAAATGAGAAAGATTTGTATGAACCGTCGGGGGAGGATCCTGGTGAAACGGAAGAATTGGACTTATCGTTCAAATTCGCTTTGAGAGCCGATAAACAGATTCATATATCTGTTACCCGGGCAGATGGAAAAGCTGCTGAGGGGATAGGGGTTGGAGTGTATCTTCAACAGCCTTATGAAGAAGACGGGATTATTTCCGGTAAGCCTCTCTATATGGGCTATACAGATGGGAATGGGCAGATTGATGCTACTATTTCTGTTCCGGCAAACAGTGATAAGTTGTATGTCGCTTCGTTGACAGCCGGTTATCCCGGAGTGCAGGAGATGGATGTGCAACCTTCGATGACGTGCAACTTGACTGCAACAGCCTTTCAAATCAAGACTGCTACTACCCGTATGGTTGCTACCCGGAGTGAAACAGGATTGGATGTTCCCGTCGGCCAGAAACTGAGCAATCTTTATGAATTGTATAGCCCTTATACTGATTCGGAGATTGGAAAAGACGGTATACCACTTTTGAATGCTTCTCCGCTTGTTACGAAAGAGGAATTATCTGCTAAGTTTCTAAATTTAATGAATAGTTGGTATCCGGAACAGAAGAATGTGCAGGATGTGGATTTGAAAAAGAGCTCTGATCTGGTGGTGACTGATGAATTGGGAGCGGAAGTGTGGGCTACGTATGTCGGTGATGGTGGATTTTATGTAAATAATGCGACCGTCTACAATGTGTTGGCTTATTATAGCTACCAGGAAGGGGAGCTTGGCAGACGTGAAGATATACAGGGACATCGTATGACTTTGTTACTTCCGAATACTCATCAGCAAAAGTGTCCTTCGGGTTTAAAAGTACAATTGTTGTATTGGGACGGAAAACAATATAGTAAGGTATTCCCGAAAGGTGCACGTATCGGTTTTGCTATGGCACGTGACGGATTGAATATAGCTAATGTAAATGCTGCCAATGGAGGAGTGAATTCAAAAAGTTCCTATAAGTTCAAGAATCAGACCTTCCCGAATGGAGATGTTAATGGCTTTTATTATTCTACCCCATCTTTGAATGCAACGAAAAGGACGAATGCGGTGATTCGAAATGTGCCCGATTATAACTGTTGCATTATGGGCTTCGATATTCGCCCTTATGATGATCCGAAAGCTGATTATGATTTTAATGATGTGATGATAAAGCTTACCGCATCACCGGTATCTGCCATAAAACCGGAAGAAGACATTCCGGTGATCGATGAATTTACTCCATCGGAGGCTGTTTACGGTACATTGGCCTTTGAAGACCAGTGGCCTAAGATGGGGGACTATGACTTCAACGATTTTGTGATGAATTACAGTTATGAGTTGGAGAAAGGGGATAATAATATGATTACTGCTCTAAAGTTGACTTTCACGCCGATTGCAAAGGGAGCAGCTTCATGGACGCATATCGGTGTAGGCATCGAACTGCCGCTTTCGGCTGACAATATCGACGAAGCAAAGTCGGAAGGTGCTACACTTGAAGAGGGTAATGACCGGGCCACTTTTATTGTCTGGAATGATGTTAATACTGCTTTCGGTACGACTGAAGGATATGTGAATACGGAGGGTGCGGCGGTCGGAGTTTCCGCTATTCCGGTTGAAGTAACCGTACGACTGAAGACTCCTGTCAGCAGCTTGTTAACTCAGAAGTTTAATCCGTTTATTTTTGTCAACAGCCGTCAAAGAGAAATACATCTGGTAGATTATAAGCCGACAAAACATGCCGACACTTCACTCTTCGGGACAGAAAATGACAGATCGGATCTTGAGTCTGAAGTTTATTATCGTATGGATAACCGATATCCATGGGCTCTTGATTTCCCGCGGAAGGAAGACTCTTCACCGGCGTGGAATTATCCCAAGGAAAGAGTTATCATTACGAAAGCATATCCTAATTATGAGAAATGGGTGCTTGATCAATCCAATCTTTCCTGGTTTGACGCGAGTGTGTCGGGGAACGTGAATAAGGAATTCTTATATTAAGGAGAAAAAGTAGAAAAAGGTATCTACGGAGGATTATTTATTTTTTCTTTCTTAAGTCTCTCCCTTCGAACCGACAGATTGCCTCTATCCATTCTTCGGTCAGTGGCTTGGATTCGTGTCTCTCCAGATCGAATGTCACCATGACCGAACGACAGATGCATTTCACTTCCATTGTTTCGGTGTCGATGACCCGTTGCAGCAGATGAAAGCTTTTGGTTCCGATTTCGCAAACTGCGGTTTGTACGGCGATGTGGTCCGATGAAAAAATCTGTGCCAGAAAGTCGGCTTCAATGTGTACGACTACAATGCCGTCTTTTTCCCAGTCGACTCCCGGGCATACAGAAGCGAAATATTCTGTTTTGCCGAGATCGTAAAATGAAAAATAGACGGTGTTGTTGACGTGTCCGAATTTGTCTACGTCGTTGAATCGTAGTTGTATAGGTAAACTGTGATGAAATTCGATTTCTTCCATTTGTTTTCTCTTAACCTTTGTTATTATTGGGCAAAATTAGTATTTTTGCACGTTATTCTCACAAGAAATAGATCAAGAAATGATAGAAGACATTAAAAAAGCTTGTCAAGTGATGAGCGAAGGCGGGGTGATTCTCTATCCCACCGATACGGTTTGGGGAATTGGCTGTGATGCTACCAATGAAGACGCTGTGCGCCGGGTGTATGAGATAAAACGACGTGCTGACAGTAAGGCGATGCTGGTATTGGTAGACTCGCCGGTGAAAGTGGAATTCTATGTGCAGGATGTTCCTTCGGTAGCTTGGGATTTGATTGAGGTTGCCGATAAGCCATTAACTATCATTTATTCCGGTGCCCGCAACCTGGCTTCAAATCTGCTTGCAGAGGATGGAAGCGTAGGCATCCGGGTGACAAACGAGGCGTTTTCCCGTCGTTTGTGCCAGCAGTTTCGCAAAGCGATTGTCTCGACATCTGCCAATGTCAGCGGACAACCGGGAGCAGCCAATTTTAATGAAATCAGCGAAGAAATAAAATCGTCGGTGGATTACATTGTCAATTTTCGACAAGATGATATGAGTCGTCCTAAACCATCGAGTATCATTAAACTGGATAAAGGTGGAGTGATCAAGATTATTCGCGAATGATGGAAAAAGAAAAGATAAGTTTATTACAGCGCTTTATTATCTGGCGCGAGAATAAAATCAAAGAAAAGCAGTTTATTCTCATTTTAAGTTTTCTGGTCGGTATTTTTACTGCCATTGCTGCACTGCTCCTAAAATTCTTTATTCATACGATACAGAATTTCCTGACAGATAACTTTAATACGACGGAGGCCAACTACCTGTATCTGGTTTATCCGGTGGTCGGTATTTTTCTGGCAGGATGGTTTGTACGCAATATCGTAAAGGATGATATCAGCCATGGAGTTACGAAGATTCTTTATGCAATTTCGAGGAGGCAGGGGCGTATCAAAAGACATAATATCTGGTCGTCGACCATTGCCAGTGCCATTACCATCGGTTTCGGCGGATCGGTAGGAGCCGAGGCACCTATTGTGTTGACCGGATCGGCAATCGGGTCGAATTTGGGAAGTATGTTCAAGATGGAGCACCGTACACTGATGTTGCTGGTAGGCTGTGGAGCGGCGGGTGCCATCGGAGGTATTTTTAAAGCGCCTATTGCCGGACTGGTGTTTACGCTTGAAGTACTGATGATCGACCTTACCATGTCGTCTTTATTACCATTGCTGATTTCGGCTGTCACGGCTGCCACTGTTTCGTATATTACGACCGGACAGGAGGCTATGTTTAAATTCCATCTGGATCAGCCTTTTGAATTGGAGCGTATTCCTTATGTGATTCTTTTGGGAATCTTTTGCGGATTGGTATCGCTTTATTTCACTCGCGCTATGAACTCTGTGGAAGGAGTATTTGGCAAACTCTCCAATCCGTATAAGAAGTTGGCATTGGGAGGTGTGATGCTGAGTGTGCTCATCTTCCTCTTTCCACCCTTGTATGGTGAAGGTTACGATACGATCGAACTATTGTTGAACGGCGTGAGCAATGCCGACTGGGATACGGTACTGAATAACTCGTTGTTTTATGGATACGGTAATCTGTTGCTGGTCTATTTGGTGCTGATCATTCTGTTGAAAGTCTTTGCGTCGAGTGCGACCAACGGTGGAGGTGGATGTGGTGGTATTTTTGCACCTTCGCTGTATCTGGGATGTATTGCCGGTTTTGTGTTTTCGCACTTTAGCAATGATTTTGATTTTACCTCGACTTTGCCCGAAAAGAACTTTGCGTTGATGGGAATGGCAGGGGTTATGAGTGGAGTCATGCATGCACCTCTGACTGGAGTATTCCTGATTGCCGAGCTAACGGGCGGATATGACCTCTTCCTGCCTCTGATGATTGTTTCGGTCAGTTCGTATCTGACAATCATCGTGTTTGAACCGCATAGTATCTACTCTATGCGTTTGGCTAAAAAGGGACAGTTGCTGACCCATCACAAGGATAAAGCTGTATTGACACTGATGAAAGTCGAAAATGTGGTTGAAACTGACTTTGTCAGCGTGCGTCCGGAAATGGATCTGGGCGAATTGGTGAAGGCGATTTCAACTTCGCATCGTAATATGTTTCCTGTGACGGATAAAGACGGGGTCTTGCTGGGCGTCGTGCTACTGGACGATATCAGGAACATCATGTTCCGTCAGGAACTTTATCATCGTTTTACCGTTAGTAAACTGATGACCTCGGTCCCTGCCCGTCTGTATGATACAGATAGCATGGAACAGGTGATGCAGACTTTTGACGATACAAAAGCATGGAACTTACCTGTGGTCAATGAAGAGGGCAAATACCTGGGATTTGTATCCAAATCTAAGATATTTAATTCATATCGCCAGGTATTGGTACATTTCTCGGAAGATTGACGGAACGGCGATGGCCGTATGTAACGGATAGTGTGCTTTGCAGGCAATTCGTTACTTTCGTAATCTGCAGTGTGAAACTCATAACTTATAAATTATGAAGAAAGAAGATTTAAGAATTGTATATATGGGGACTCCGGACTTTGCCGTGGAAGCCCTGCAATGTCTGGTTGAAGGCGGTTATAATGTGGTTGGAGTGATTACGATGCCCGATAAACCTGCCGGTCGCGGACATAAAATTCAGTATTCTCCGGTAAAGCAATATGCACTGGATCATCAACTGCCTTTGCTGCAACCGGAAAAACTGAAAGATGAAGAATTCATTCAGGCGTTACGTGAGTGGAAAGCCGATCTACAGATTGTTGTAGCTTTTCGTATGTTGCCGGAAGTGGTATGGAATATGCCACGTCTGGGAACTTTTAATCTCCATGCTTCTCTGCTTCCGCAATACCGTGGAGCAGCGCCTATAAACTGGGCAGTGATCAACGGAGACACCGAAACAGGTATTACTACTTTTTTCCTGAAACATGAAATAGATACGGGGGAAGTAATCCAGCAAGTACGTATTCCCATTGCCGATACGGACAATGTAGAGATTGTGCATGACAAGTTGATGCATTTGGGCGGTCGGTTGGTTATAGAAACTGTAGACGCTATTCTGGAGGGAAAGGTGAAATCAATTCCTCAGGAAGAAATGGCAGTGGCAGGCGAACTTCGTCCGGCTCCGAAGATTTTTAAAGAGACCTGCCGAATTGACTGGAATCAGCCGGTGAAACGGGTTTATGATTTTATTCGTGGGCTTTCGCCTTATCCGGCTGCATGGAGTGAGTTGGTGAATCCGGAAGGGGAAGCGGTTGTCGTGAAAATCTTTGAGAGTGAGAAGTTGCCAAAGGTGCATACGTTGGCTCCCGGAAGCATTGTTACTGATGGAAAAAACTTTTTGAGAGTGGCTGTGCCGGATGGATTTGTAAATGTCCTTTCGTTGCAGTTGCCAGGTAAAAAGAGACTGAAGACAGATGAACTTTTACGTGGATTCCATCTGACTGAAGCATTTAAGATGAAGGCTGTGTAATAACAGATAGTGCATTATCCTTTTGGGATATGAGCCGATCCCGTTGATTATAATTATGAATTTGAAATAGCAGAAAAAGAATTTCTGCCAAATAAATTGTTATTGAGGGGGAGCCCTGATGTTTTTTTGTTAATTTTGTGCTATTATTTTAAGAATGATGAATATGAAACCAATTATATCCCCTTCTATCCTTTCTGCAGATTTCGCATATCTGGCAAAGGACATTGAGATGATCAACCGTAGTGAAGCAGACTGGGTACACATTGATATTATGGACGGAGTATTTGTGCCGAACATATCTTTCGGCTTTCCGGTACTGAAATATGTAGCTAAGTTAACTTCAAAGCCGTTGGATGTACATCTGATGATAGTCAATCCGGAAAAGTTTATTCCTGAAGTGAAGGCATTGGGTGCCCACATCATGAATGTGCATTACGAGGCATGTCCTCACTTACACCGGGTCGTGCAACAGATTCGTGAAGCTGGTATGCAACCAGCGGTCACTATCAATCCGGCCACTCCGATAACCCTGTTGCAGGATATTATCCGGGATGTATATATGGTGCTGGTTATGAGTGTGAACCCCGGATTTGGCGGACAAAAATTTATTGAACACTCGGTAGAGAAAGTGAAAGAGCTTCGTGAACTGATTGAGCGTACCGGATCTAAAGCACTGATCGAAGTTGATGGAGGGGTAAATCTGGAAACAGGCGCCCGTCTGATAGCTGCCGGGGCAGATGCATTGGTGGCAGGAAATGCTATCTTTGCTGCTGAGAATCCGGAAGGAATGATTCACGCCATGAAAGGGCTGTAGAGCCGTCTTGTGAACTTTCAGTATTTACACCGATATCCTTTTATACGCCTGCTATTCCCTCTGATAGCAGGCTTTCTTGTTGGCAATGGGTTGTTTTTTAGGGGAGTCTGTGTTTCGAAGGGCGTGCTGGCAGGAGGGCTGGCAGGATTATTTCTTCTGCTCCTAGTCGTTTATTTTTCTCACCGTTACTCTTTACGTTGGATGTTCGGCTGTATTTTGTACCTGTTCGTGTTTTTTGGCGGAGCAGGTGGAATAAATCAGGCTTTGCAACAGACGCTTTATTCTTTTTCGGAACAAAAATGTGTTTACCGGGCTGTAGTGTCGGAACAACCGGAGCCTAAGGAACATAGCTTCCTTTGTCGGGCATTTTTGGAGGAAAGGCAGGATTCAGTGTGCACCATGCCGGTAAATCGAAAAGTTTTGCTTTATATATCGAAGGATTCATTGTCCGAAGGGTTACGTAGTGGGGATGAGTTAATATTTCTTGCCCATGTATCTCCACCTTCAAATAATGGTAATCCCGATGAATTTGATTATGCGCGTTATCTGCGCTACAAAGGGATTAGCGGGATTGCTTTTGTTGCAAGTGGGAATTGGAAAATTACCGGATATCGGTTTTCCCGATCATGCAGGCAGATTGCATTGGAATACCGGGAGCGGATTCTTGACCAATATCGTGCTTTGAAGTTTAATCCGGATGAATTTGCCGTACTTGCCGCACTTACGGTAGGTTATAAGGAGGAGTTGAGCGAAGATATTCGGGAAACTTACTCTGTATCGGGAGCCAGTCATGTACTGGCACTTTCCGGACTTCATATCGGGTTTCTGTATATGATGCTTCTGTTTTTTCTGAAGTGGCTGCCAGGGAATGCTTTTGGTGTGAGACTTTTTCGTGCGGTAGTGATAATTACCGCATTGTGGGGATTCGCTTTTTTTACCGGTCTCTCTCCTTCGGTCGTCCGTTCCGTTATCATGTTTTCACTGTTGGCTTTGTCGATTTTATCCCGGCGTACAGGTATTTCACTCAATACACTTGCATTGACTGCATGTATCATGTTAGTGGTTCATCCTTTTTGGCTGTTCGATGTAGGATTTCAACTTTCATTTTCAGCAGTTGCAGCTATTCTGTTATTATATCCCTGGCTGTTCCACCAATTGCCGGTCGGTAATAGCTTGTTAAAGAAGGTATGGGCATTAATGAGTGTTTCGCTTGCTGCACAAATAGGTACTGCTCCTTTGGTTTTATTGTATTTCTCCAGATTTCCTACTCATTTTTTGTTGACTAATCTGTTGGTAATTCCACTTGTTTCAGGCATCATGTATGCAACGGTCGCATTGCTGGTACTCCCCCCTTTTCCTATGCTTTATACAGGATGTTCAGTGGTAGTGAGATCTCTTGTTGATTGGTTGAATACTATGGTCCGTTGGGTGGAACATTTACCGTTGGCATCTATAGATCGTGTCTGGATCTATCCGACAGAAGCTTTTGCTTTTTATCTGGTCTTGTTGATCGGTATACGTTATAAAGTAGTGCGCAGTTTGAAATGTTTATATGTTTTTGGTATTTGTATCTTGGCTATGGGAAGTTTTCATTGGGTGAGCAGAATGATGGACCGTCCGGTGCAAAGCATTGTTTTCTATAATGTCCGGGGATGTCCGGTGGTGCATTGTATCGAAGCTTGTGGCAAGTCGTGGTTGGCTTATGCGGACAGCATTCCGGATGAAAGACGGCTTTCGCGTGCAGTAGCCGGATATTGGAATAGACTGCATCTGGATGTTCCGGTTGCTATAACAGACAATTTTCATTCGTCCGGTTTTTGGATGCAGGATCATTTGCTTATGTTCGGTAATAAACGTATTTGTATGGTTAGTGACAATCGTTGGCGGAACAAAACCGTTGCTGAATCGTTAAACATAGATTATTTGTATGTATGCAAAGGCTATACAGGGAAGTTGGAGTCATTGGTAGGTTTGTTTCATTGCCGGGAAGTTATTTTGGATTCTTCTCTGTCTGCTTATTATAAAGAGGCTTATAGTGAAGAATGTCGTCGGTTAGGGTTGCATTTTATCTCCCTTTCCGACGAAGGTTCTGTGAGGTTTTTGCTCTAAGTACAAAGATTTATAGTAATTCTGGAAAACTTCTGTTAGTGCCTTATACAAAGAACTTTGGGAGAATTACCCGTCTTTGAGGTAATGACTTGGCAACTGTACTATTTGCAATGCTTTGTCTTGATTTGCGTTTTAAGCAACTCATTTCATATGCAAAAGTACTTCTTTTTCTCGAAACATCCAATAAAATTATGTATCTTTGCAAATTGATTTGTATATGGCGTATTTGAAATACATATAAAAAAGAACAAGAAAATGGCAAATATAATATCTCTATTCTCAGGCTGTGGTGGATTGGATTTAGGTTTCGAGCAGGTTGGGGATTATACTACTGTGTGGGCAAATGATTTTAAGCATGAAGCTTGTGTGACTTTTAGAAATCATTTTGGGGATATTATAGTTGAAGGGGATATAGAACAAATTGACCCATATAATAATCCTACTATACCAGACTGTGATTTGATCTTAGGTGGATTCCCATGCCAAGACTTTAGTATCATATGGAAACAGCCAGGTTTGAATGGAGAACGTGGTAATTTATACAAGAGTTTTTTGCGTTTTGTGGATGCAAAGAAACCAAAGGCTTTTGTTGCCGAAAATGTCAAGGGCATTTTAACTGCGAATAAGAAAAAAGCAATAGAGCAAATAATTAAAGACTTTCAAGATATTGAGCCTGGTTATATAGTAAAGCCACGTCTTTATAATTTTGCAGAATATGGAGTTCCAGAATACAGAGAACGTGTCTTAATTGTCGGCATTAGAGTTGATACAGGATTTAATTTTGAACATCCAAAGCCTACTCATGGAGCAACGGAAGGACTAAAACCATTAGTAACTGTAGGGGATGCTTTTAAGGGCGTTGAAGATGTTGATGCAAATAATGAACCTATTCGTTGTACAGAAAGGACAAAAAAGATTATCAGTCTAATTTCCGAAGGTGGTAATTTTACTGATATACCACAAGATAGCCCATACTATGTAAAAGGCATGATTAGCCATGTTTATAGGCGCGTGCATTTGGGAGAACCATCAAAAACTATAATTGCTGCTGGTGGCGGGGGAACTTGGGGATATCATTATCCAGAGAACAGACCACTAACCAATAGAGAACGCGCAAGAATACAGTCATTTCCTGATGACTTTGTTTTTTATGGAAACACAACTGAGGTTCGTAGACAAATAGGAAATGCAGTACCTCCTGTTGGCGTTCATGCAATAGCAGAAGCTCTTAAACCTCTTTTTTTAGGGGAATATGAAAGGGTTGATTTAGAGAGAGAATTAGAAACTTTGAGAAATATGTCATTCAGTGAAAGATATCAATTAATACTACAATAGTGATGGACTTACTTTTAACTAAAAATCCTATCATTAATTCGTTACATGCTAATTGTATTAATGATTATACCTCAAAATATTTTGAGACTGCTACTCAATTGAATATAGCAACAGGTTTCATATCTAATGAATCCATTGCCGAATTAAGGCGATTGATTGAATATAGAAAACATACATTGAATCTGTCGTTATTTATTGGTATGAATTACATTGATGGTTTTACCAAATTGCAATATGATGCAGTTAAAGAACTTGGAGAAAAGCTAATAAAGAATGACTTGGGTAATGTGTATGTTTCCCCTAAAGCAATGTTTCATGGTAAAATGTATTCTTTCTTAAAAGATGGTGAATGTTTAGGTGCTTTTGTTGGTTCGTCAAATTTGGGCAGTTTTATTGGAACATCTCAAAATCTAATAGAATCAGACGTGTTTTTTGAGGCTGACAGTGGTATGGGCATTCATAACAGAATAATAGAGATAACCAACATTTTAGGAGAATCAATATCTGATGCTAAACCAATAGAAAATTTTAAAGAACCTACAACTGCACTATTGGATGGTTTTGAGTATGTAGAAAAATTGAATAGAGAAGAAACAGCACAGTGCCTATTGAAAGGTTCTCAGAATGTAGTGAGAATTCCTTTGAAAACTGAAGATAAATCCAATCTTAACGCATATTTTGGAGCAGGAAAAGTGAAGGGTAGATTCAGTAGAAGAGATTATTATGAAGTTGAAATAATTATTAGCACTAAGATTCCAAATCGCTCGCTTCTGCCAAATAAAGAAGATGGAAATTTCACCGTTATAACAAATGATGGTTATAAATTTGAATGTGCTCGTCAAGGAGATTATGGAAAAAATTTCCGCTCTGCTCACGATTTGAAAATATTGGGTCGATGGATAAAAGGACAAATGGAGAATGCTGGTGCTCTCAAATTAGGAGATAAGGTAACAGAAGAAACTTTAAGAAAGTTCGGTAAAAGTTCTTTGGTCCTAACTCAATCTGTAGATAAAGATTTTTGGATTTTAACTCTTGAGTAAAATATGACTTATCTCGAAACATATACAAGTTCTCTGAATAATTCATCGCTATCAGATTCTATTACGACTACAGCCAAATCTGTTGTAAGTAATATAGAAAGCAGATTCGATTTTACAGAGCCATTAACTGGATTGTTATTGGGTAATGTACAAAGTGGGAAAACAGGTCAAATGTTGGGTGTAATTTCTCATTTAGCAGATAAAGGTTATCGTATATTTCTACTTCTGACAACAGATAACATTGATTTGCAGAGACAAACGTATAATAGAGTAAAGAGTGCTTTGACATCATTTACTGTACTATCAGAAAGTGATGTGGTATTATTTAATCCACATAATCTCATTAAGCCAATAGTCATTGTCCTTAAAAAGAACGCAAGTGTATTACGGAAATGGGGGAATCTATTAATGACATATCAACTTAATACAGGGTTGTGTTTAACAATATTTGATGATGAAGCAGATGCAGCAAGTTTAAATACTTTAGTAAACAGAAACAGAACAAGTACCATAAATAAACATTTGCAAAAAATAAAAGACACCGCTTCGTCTTCACTGTATTTAGAAGTTACAGCTACGCCACAATCAATTATATTACAAACTGTAATGTCTGGTTGGAAACCTGCATTCATTAATTATTTTAAACCTGGCAAAGATTATTTGGGTGGAAATTTCTTTTACTCAAATCCGACCTCGTATTGCATAAGATTCACATCTGAGAATGAATTAGACGAAATTAGCGAAGATGGGGATATTTTATGTCCAGAAGGCTTGAGAAAAGGTATAGTTTCTTTCTTAGTCGTATGTGCGTATAAGAAAATCAAAGGTGAAACTAATTGCAACTTTATGATTCATCCTAGTGTACGAATATCCATTCATAAGAAATTTGTGGAATGCGTGCAAGAGTATTTGAATTTATTACAACAATCTACCTCAGATAAGGGATTCCTTGAGCAGTTAAAAGAAACATGGACTGATTTGCAACAAACAAAACCAGATTTACCACATTATGACGATATATATGAGCAAATTGTTGAGATTTTAGATAATACGCTGATTTGTGTCATCCCTCTCAACTCTAAAAGTTTTATCTGTAGAGATTCTAACAATCCAGACGCATTAGATTTATCAAAAGGATTCAATATCGTTGTTGGAGGTAATACTTTAGGACGTGGAATCACATTTCCTCATTTACAGACCGTGTATTATTGTCGTTCATCCAAAATGCCACAAGCTGATACATTTTGGCAGCATTCGAGAATTTTTGGGTATGATAGAGAAAAAGAATTAGTTAGAATTTATATACCAAGGACATTACATTCTTTATTTGTTTCATTGAATGAAGCTAATGAAATTCTAATCAAGCAAATAGAAAACGGGATAGAAAACATACAAGTTATTTATCCAAATGGAATAAAGCCTACAAGAAAGAATGTACTTGATAACCAGTATTTAAACATGATAGTGGGAGGTGCTAATATGTTTGCTAACAATCCCATATCTCAATACACTAAAGATATTGATAGTATAGTGGAGCAATATATTAACACAGAATATTCAGATGTTTCAGCAGAAATACTAATCAAAATATTAAAACTGACAGGCAGTTCAGTGCATTCGGATTTTGATAGCAACAAATATATTGCTTGTATCAAAGCCCTTCAAGAAAAACGACCAACGATAAAGTATCGTCTAATTGTTAGAACTAATCGTGACATAAGTAAAGGTACAGGAACTTTGTTATCCCCTACTGACAGACGGTTAGGAGATAGCTTTAAAAACGATATAACATTGACTATTTATCGTGTAAATGGTTCTACTGATAAAGGATGGGATGGTTCTCCTCTTTGGATTCCTAATATAAAATTTCCAGACGGTATATGTTTTTATAACATTGATGAGTAATAACTTTTAGAAAAAATCGCCCTTGCAATATATACTATGGTAAGGGCGATTTTATTATATCTGATTTACAGTTTAATACTCCGATTTTGTTTTCTTTTTGGCACACTCAGAGCTTCCATAAACTCTTCTTTCTTTCGTCTGAACCAATTGATGTGTGAAACACCGTCTATGTTGAGTTCAAATCTTCCCTCTGTGTCCTGTTTGAGAGAGCAAACCGTACCGTTTGCTTTGAAGTGCTGGTTAAATTCACGAGAATAGAGTTCACCTTTTATTCCGACCTCCTTGAACTCGCACAGTCTTCTGATTATTCTGTCATTGAAGCCCAAACGTTCACGTAGGAAGTTTACCACGGGCATCAGCTTCTCCACATACGGGAAATAGCGTCTGACAAAATCCGTAAACTCCGACAGCTTGCGGTGCTGTTGCTCGTAAGCGTTTCTTATCTCCTGTATCTGTTCGGCTTGTTGCCGTTCCCGTTGTCGGGCTTCGTCTTCAAGTTCAAGGATGCGGTCTTGCAAGTCCTCGTTCCTGCGTTCCAACGATTTCATTCTTCCACTTCCGAAAAGAGAACCCACACTGCTTGCAAGGGCGGTTGCCGTATCGGTGGCTGCACATTTGAGCTTGTCAGTACGGATTTCTGCTTTTACCTGTCTCAATTCCTCCTGCGCTTCGGTCTTCTTTTCCTGCAACAGTCTGGTTTCGGTTTCGAGGACTTCATTCTTCTTTTTCAAGTCCCTATAATACTGCATGGTGGTGGTGTGCCGTGCTTCCGAACCCCGTACCCCACGCTGCAATCCGTATTTCGCCATCACCCTTGCGTAATTGTCGTGGTAGGCGACCAAGGTCTGGCGGTTGAACAGGTCATCGGCACACAAACGGACGGAATTTGTTTTCTTGCGGTACTTGCGCTTACCGTCCGTCTGCTCTTTCTTGGCTTTGCGCCTTTCACCCGTCACGATGGGAACAACGGCTGCATGTATGTGCGGAGTCTTCTCGTCCATGTGCAGATGATGTGCGCAACCACATTGTCTTTGCCGAATGTGGCTTGCAGCCATTGGATGCTGTCGCTGCACCATTCATCGAGTTCTCCTTTTTCCTGTATGTTCATCATGTCCTCGTGCGTACCCGACAAGACCACCCGAACGACACGGACTTGGTCGTGTGTGATTTTCCGTCTGATGCCTGCCGTGTTCAGCCTGTGGGCAATCGCTTCATCCCTGCCGTGAACGCCATCGGGGTATTCGACAAGTACCCTGTTCAGATGCGTTCTTGTCGGGTCTGCGTTTTTAGGTATTATCTTTCTCTCTATATGGTCGGACTGCGTGGTGTCCGATGTACCCTTTGCTTTCTTTATGTCTAATGAAAAATATCCCATATTATTCCTATTTTTGCGGTTATCGTTATGTTTCTTCTCTCTGCCTGTGACATCGGCTCACAGGGTTTATTATGCAAATGACCCATTGCTGCACTCGGCATAATCCAAACGAGTTTTCTGCTCTCGTTTGCACAGGGTTTCCAAAGGATTTCCTTTGCCTCGATAGGTGTTTTAGCGTTGAGTAATGAAGAAAAACGCCCTATTGAGCTATGGTATTTCTGTCTAAATACCTTTGGGAAAGCGAACATGTTTATTACAGATGAAATCCCCCTTTCTTTTTCGGTGGCTGCATCATCCGCCTTGCGGATTGGACTCTTCTCCTTTATCGGCTCTGCCGATTGGGACAAGGGCTTACCGCACAGGTAGTCGTTCAAGTCCTTATACTCAGTACATTGACTTGTCAAGCAGCCGTTCCCCAAACTTCTTTCAGCTCTTGCAGGTGTTCCGCCCTGCCGTGTCGTTGTCAAGGAAACAGCCGACTTGGGTGTAGGTCTCCAATATGCTTTCCGCTTTTGCAAGATTGGAAACGGAGTTCAATATGACATAGTCCTGTGTGTCCAATCGCGGGTGTTGCGGATTGTTTCCCACTCGGATGGTAAGGAATGAAAGGTAATCCATGAACCCTCGAACAGGTAACATACATCGTTTCCGCCTGCTGTCGGATATGGGTGATGTCTTCGGGGCGACACATCCCTTGAAGTATCTGTTGCGCACTTCATATCCTCCTGCCATGTTCGGAAAGTTGATGGCAAAATAGGGTTGTCGGCATCTAAAACCGAAGCTCCCTGCATTCTCTTTGGCAAGTCCGATGTTTATTCCCTTTCTGCAGATAGGCAGGAGAGGACAACTCACCAACCCTTAATCCCTGATAAGGCTTGATTGTCGGAATGCTGTCTGCCAAAAGAGAACGATGCAGGCGGATGTATGCTGTCCGCTCTCTATGTACGTTTCAGCAGATAGACTACATCTCCGAATGGTAGAGTTCCGCTGCCAATGCAATGATATTACCGCCTTTGCCACCGCCGAAGTCAAAATTATACTTTTCAAGCTCGGTGTTTACCTTGAACGATGCGTCCGTTTCTTCCTTCTGTAACGGTGGATTTGTACCACAGGTTCCTGCCTTGTTGCTTTGCTGGTATGTATAGCCCAGGACTTTGCAGATAGTCTGCCAGTTTGATTTGTTTTTACATCTTGGAT
>SCPN01000396.1_pt1 | contig 96615 bp, 150 predicted proteins | sample 6106831 | NCBI WGS metagenome assembly SCPN01 (sample SAMN10720447, study PRJNA508395) | human gut metagenome | isolation source: Participant 1, 0 month
TGTCTGAAGAACAAAAAACTAGACTTTTGACGATAGTTTCACAAAAATTTGAGATTAAGACACGTCGTTTAGTAGAAAAAATTGATGAGGAACTCATTGGAGGATTCGTCATCAAAGCAAAGAATAAGTTTGTTGACACGTCAATTCGTAGTCAATTACAAGCATTTAAAATGAATTTGAAATAGAAAGTGGTGTGACTTTTGGCAATTAATGCACAAGAAATTAGCGCTTTAATTAAAAAGCAAATTGAAAACTTCCAGCCAAATTTTGACGTCACAGAAACTGGTGTAGTCACTTATATCGGTGATGGTATTGCCCGTGCTCGTGGACTTGATAATGCCATGAGTGGAGAACTTCTCGAATTTTCAAATGGTGTCTTCGGTATGGCTCAAAACCTTGAGTCTAATGACGTTGGTATCATTATTCTTGGAGATTTTTATACAATTCGTGAAGGTGATGAGGTTAAACGTACTGGTAAAATCATGGAAGTGCCAGTAGGTGAAGCTCTTATTGGTCGTGTCGTAAACCCACTTGGTCAACCAATTGATGGTCTTGGAGATATCAAGACAACTGCAACTCGTCCAGTTGAAGCACCTGCACCAGGCGTTATGCAACGTAAATCAGTTTCTGAACCACTCCAAACTGGTCTTAAAGCGGTTGATGCTTTGGTTCCAATTGGACGTGGTCAACGTGAGTTAATCATCGGTGACCGTCAAACAGGTAAAACATCTGTTGCGATTGATGCAATTTTGAACCAAAAAGGACAAGATGTGATTTGTATCTATGTTGCTATTGGTCAAAAAGAATCAACTGTTCGTACACAAGTTGAATCACTTCGTAAACACGGTGCTCTTGATTACACAATCGTTGTGACTGCCTCTGCATCACAACCATCACCATTGCTTTACATTGCGCCTTATGCTGGTGTTGCAATGGCTGAAGAGTTCATGTATAACGGAAAACATGTCTTGATTGTTTATGATGATTTGTCTAAGCAAGCCGTGGCTTACCGTGAACTTTCATTGCTTCTCCGTCGTCCACCAGGTCGTGAAGCCTACCCAGGGGATGTATTCTATCTCCACTCACGTCTTTTGGAACGTTCAGCTAAGCTTTCAGATGATCTTGGTGGTGGTTCAATTACTGCCTTGCCAATCATCCAAACACAAGCAGGAGATATCTCAGCTTATATCGCGACAAACGTTATTTCTATCACAGATGGACAAATCTTCTTGCAAGAAAATCTTTTCAACTCAGGTATTCGTCCTGCGATTGATGCTGGTTCTTCAGTATCACGTGTTGGTGGTTCAGCACAAATCAAAGCAATGAAGAAAGTTGCTGGTACCCTTCGTCTTGACTTGGCTTCTTACCGTGAACTTGAAGCCTTTACACAATTCGGTTCTGATTTGGATGCCGCAACACAAGCTAAACTTAATCGTGGACGTCGTACAGTTGAAGTGCTTAAACAACCACTTCATAAACCACTTCCGGTTGAAAAACAAGTTCTTATTCTTTACGCTTTGACACATGGCTTCTTGGACAGTGTTCCGGTTGATCAAATCTTGGATTTTGAAGAAGCACTCTATGACTACTTTGATGGTCACCATGAGGATATCTTTGAAACTATCCGTTCAACTAAGGATCTTCCTGAGGAATCTGTACTTAATGAAGCTATCCAAGCTTTCAAAGATCAATCGGAATACAAATAGAGATAGGGAGGACAGCATATGGCAGGCTCTCTAAGAGAAATCAAAGCAAAAATTGCTTCAATTACGAGTCATTTACAGGAGCCATGCAAATGGTTTCTGCTTCTAAATTGACACGTTCTGAGCAGGCTGCTAAAGATTTCCAAATCTATGCCTCAAAAATTAGACGGATCACAACAGATCTTCTACATTCAGAATTGGTTAATGGTTCTTCAAATCCGATGTTGGATGCACGTCCAGTTCGTAAGTCAGGGTATATTGTCATTACTTCAGATAAGGGATTAGTTGGAGGATATAATTCAACCATTCTTAAAGCTGTGTTGGACATGATTAAACGTGACCATGATTCTGAAGATGAATATGCTATCATTTCTATTGGTGGAACAGGTTCAGATTTCTTCAAAGCTCGTAACATGAATGTTGCTTTTGAACTTCGTGGCCTTGAAGATCAACCTAGTTTCGATCAAGTCGGGAAAATCATTTCTAAAGCTGTAGGAATGTATCAAAATGAGCTTTTTGATGAACTTTATGTGTGTTACAATCATCATATTAATAGTTTGTCTCGTGAAGTTCGTGTTGAAAAAATGCTTCCAATTGCTGATTTTGATCCTAATGAATCTGAAGGCCATGTATTGACCAAGTTTGAATTGGAACCAGATCGTGACACTATTTTGGATCAACTCTTGCCACAATATGCTGAGAGTCTTATCTACGGTGCTATCGTAGATGCCAAAACAGCTGAGCATGCTGCTGGTATGACCGCAATGCAGACTGCCACTGATAATGCTAAGAAAATAATTAACGATTTAACAATTCAATACAACCGTGCACGTCAAGCAGCCATTACTCAGGAAATCACTGAGATTGTTGGCGGTGCTAGTGCACTTGAATAGCTAGAGATTTGTCTTGATTTGACATACAATAAAAAGGGATGATTGTCATCCAGAAAACTATCATAAGGAGAAAACAATGAGCTCAGGCAAAATTGCTCAGGTTGTTGGTCCTGTTGTAGACGTAGCGTTTGCAACTGGCGATAAACTTCCTGAGATTAACAATGCATTGGTCGTTTACACTGATGAAGAAAAGTCTAGACGTATCGTGCTCGAAGTAGCTCTTGAACTTGGAGAAGGTGTGGTTCGTACCATTGCCATGGAATCTACTGATGGATTGACTCGTGGGCTAGAAGTTCTGGACACTGGACGTCCAATCAGCGTTCCTGTTGGTAAAGAAACCCTTGGACGTGTCTTTAACGTTCTTGGTGATACCATTGACTTGGAAGCACCTTTTGCAGACGATGCAGAGCGTGAACCAATTCACAAAAAAGCACCAACTTTCGATGAATTGTCAACATCTACTGAAATCCTTGAAACAGGGATTAAAGTTATCGACTTGCTTGCCCCTTACCTTAAAGGTGGTAAAGTCGGACTCTTTGGTGGTGCCGGTGTTGGTAAAACCGTTCTTATTCAAGAGTTGATTCACAACATTGCCCAAGAGCACGGTGGTATTTCCGTGTTTACAGGTGTTGGTGAACGTTCACGTGAAGGTAATGACCTTTACTGGGAAATGAAAGAATCTGGCGTTATTGAGAAAAAACAGCCATGGTCTTTTCGGTCAAATGAATGAACCACCTGGAGCACGTATGCGTGTTGCCCTTACTGGTTTGACAATCGCTGAATACTTCCGTGATGTCGAAGGACAAGACGTGCTTCTCTTCATCGATAACATCTTCCGTTTCACTCAAGCAGGTTCTGAGGTTTCTGCCCTTCTTGGTCGTATGCCATCAGCCGTTGGTTACCAACCTACACTTGCTACTGAAATGGGTCAATTGCAAGAACGTATCACATCAACTAAAAAAGGTTCTGTTACATCAATCCAAGCTATCTACGTTCCAGCCGATGACTATACACTGACCCAGCGCCAGCTACAGCATTTTCGCTCACTTGGATTCAACAACCAACCTTGAACGTAAGTTGACACAAATGGGTATTTACCCAGCCGTTGACCCATTGGCATCAAGCTCACGTGCCCTTTCACCTGAAATTGTTGGTGAAGAACACTATGCTGTTGCGACTGAAGTTCAACGTGTGCTTCAACGTTACCGTGAATTGCAAGATATTATCGCTATCCTTGGTATGGATGAATTGTCAGACGAAGAAAAAACATTGGTTGGACGTGCTCGTCGTATCCAATTCTTCTTGTCACAAAACTTCAATGTTGCTGAACAGTTTACAGGTCAACCAGGTTCTTATGTTCCAGTTGCTGAAACTGTTCGTAGCTTTAAAGAAATCCTTGAAGGTAAATATGACAATCTTCCAGAAGATGCCTTCCGTAGCGTAGGTCCAATTGAGGATGTAGTAGCTAAAGCTAAAGCTATGGGCTACTAATGAGGTGAATATATGGCACAAATGACCGTACAAGTGGTAACTCCGGATGGTCTTAAATATGACCACCATGCCAGCTTTATCCACGCGGTTACTAAAGATGGTCAAATTGGTATCTTGCCAGGCCATATTAACTTGATTGCGCCACTTGAAGTGGATGAACTCAAGGTTCGTCGTGTGGATGACGAGAGTCACGTCGATTGGATTGCCGTAAATGGTGGTATCATCGAAGTTAAAGATGATTTTATTACTATCATTGCCGATTCAGCAGAACGTGATCGCGACATTGACGTTTCTCGTGCCGAACGTGCAAGCAACGTGCCGAACGTGTCTTGGAAGAAGAAACAAAACGTGTCTTGGAAGAAGCAACAAAATCTGATCGTATTGATGAAGTTCAACGTGCTCAGGTTGCTCCGTCGAGCACTTAATCGTATCAATGTCGGTACAAAAATAAGATAAAAAAACGGGACCTAAGTCTCGTTTTTTTATTTATCTTAAAGAAAATATGAGAACTAGCAATATTACCACAGAAAGCTAGTTTTACAAATTAATTTGAGTATAAAAGATTAAATAAAAAGTTTTAAAGAATGAAAACGGTTAATTTAGATTTTACTTTAGTTTAAGATATCAAAGTGTTATAATATAGGCTGTTAGCTTTATGTTTTATGAAATGTGGGTAACGTAATAGAAAGTATGAGTTTTTTAGACATGAAAATTGAAAAGAAGCATCTTTTAGATTACACCATTTTGATACCTTATTTAATCTTATCCGTGGTTGGTTTAATTGTGGTTTATTCAACAACGAGTGCTCGTTTAGTAACTTTTGGAGCCAATCCTTTCGCATCAGTTATGAACCAAGGTGCCTTCTGGCTAGTATCCTTATTATTTATCTTTTTTATTTATCGATTGAAATTGAATTTCCTTAGAAAAGATAAGGTCTTAGGAGCTGTAATAATTGTCGAAATTATACTTTTGGTTGTTGCGAAATTTTTCACTAAAGAAATTAATGGAGCGAATGGATGGATTGTACTTGGTCCCTTATCTTTCCAACCAGCGGAATATCTTAAGGTTATTGTTGTTTGGTATTTGGCGCACACCTTCTCAAAACAACAGTCTGCTATAGAACATTATGACTATCAGGCTTTAACTAAAAATAGGTGGATACCGAGGACTAAAGAAGAATTTAATGACTGGCGTTACTATTTGCTGGTAATGATTGGCTTAGTTGCCATCCAACCAGACTTGGGAAATGCGGCTATCATTGTATTGACAACGGTTGTCATGTTTTCAATTTCTGGTGTTGGTTATCGCTGGTTCACGGCACTGTTTGCTGGTATTGTAGGGCTGTCGTCTGCTTTTCTTGGATTGATTGCTTTGGTTGGAGTACAAAACATGGCTAAGGTACCTGTCTTTGGATATGTTGCCAAGCGTTTTGCAGCTTATTTTAATCCTTTTAAGGATTTAACAGATTCAGGACTTCAGTTATCTCATTCATACTATGCTATGAGTAATGGGAGGATGGTTTGGTCTCGGGCTTGGAAATTCAATTGAGAAAACTGGTTATTTACCAGAAGCTACAACAGACTTTGTGTTTTCGATTGTTATTGAAGAATTAGGTCTCATTGGAGCAGGTTTGATTCTTGCCCTTCTCTTTTTCCTTATTCTTCGTATTATGATTGTAGGAGTAAAAGCTAGAAATCCATTTAACTCTATGATGGCACTTGGTGTGGGGGCTCTCATGCTTATGCAAGTTTTTGTTAATATCGGGGGAATCTCAGGTTTAATTCCATCGACAGGGGTTACCTTCCCCTTTCCTTTCACAAGGTGGTAACTCGCTTCTGGTAACTTCTGTTGGGATTGCTTTTGTTTTAAATATTGCTGCCAACGAAAAAGCGAGATAATATTGTTCAGGCTATTGAGGAAGAGTTGTCTCAGACTCAAGAATTGGAAAATCAAGATGAAAAAATTGTACCTTTAAGAAGAAGTCGTTAGCATACGACTTCTTTTTGTCATTTGGAGTGTAGTCATGGTTTGGATAGAATGAAAATATTATAAAAATAGTAGAAAGAGTATTATTGAAAGAAATATTTGTGATTACTATAAAGAAAAACTGAAAACTATATAAAATACTTGCAATTCTATGACATTTTGATAGAATAGTAGAGTAAAGTTAGACTGTATTGCCTACTGTCTATCTATAAAATATATTTTATTGGAGGCTTTTCCTAAATGGCAAAAGAAAAATACGATCGTAGTAAACCACACGTTAACATTGGTACAATCGGACACGTTGACCACGGTAAAACTACTTTGACAGCTGCTATCACAACTGTATTGGCTCGTCGTCTTCCTAGCGCAGTTAACACACCAAAAGACTACGCTTCAATCGACGCTGCTCCAGAAGAACGTGAACGCGGTATCACAATCAACACTGCACACGTTGAGTATGAAACTGAAAAACGTCACTACGCTCACATCGATGCGCCAGGACACGCGGACTACGTTAAAAACATGATCACTGGTGCCGCTCAAATGGACGGTGCGATCCTTGTAGTAGCATCTACTGACGGACCAATGCCACAAACTCGTGAGCACATCCTTCTTTCACGTCAGGTTGGTGTTAAACACCTTATCGTCTTCATGAACAAAGTTGACTTGGTTGACGATGAAGAATTGCTTGAATTGGTTGAAATGGAAATCCGTGACCTTCTTTCAGAATACGATTTCCCAGGTGATGACATTCCAGTTATCCAAGGTTCAGCTCTTAAAGCTCTTGAAGGTGATTCTAAATACGAAGACATCATCATGGACTTGATGAATACTGTTGACGAATATATTCCAGAACCAGAACGCGACACTGACAAACCATTGTTGCTTCCGGTCGAAGATGTATTCTCAATCACTGGTCGTGGTACTGTTGCGTCAGGACGTATTGACCGTGGTGTTGTTCGTGTTAATGACGAAGTTGAAATTGTTGGTCTTAAAGAAGAAATCCAAAAAGCAGTTGTTACTGGTGTAGAAATGTTCCGTAAACAACTTGATGAAGGTATTGCCGGTGATAACGTCGGTGTTCTTCTTCGTGGTATCCAACGTGATGAAATCGAACGTGGTCGGCATTGCTGCATCAACCTTAACTCCACACTAAATTCAAAGGTGAAGTTTACATCCTTACTAAAGAAGAAGGTGGACGTCACACTCCATTCTTCAATAACTACCGTCCACAGTTCTACTTCCGTACAACTGACGTAACAGGTTCAATCGAACTTCCTGCAGGTACTGAAATGGTTATGCCTGGTGATAACGTGACTATCGACGTTGAGTTGATCCACCCAATTGCCGTTGAAAAAGGTACAACATTCTCTATCCGTGAAGGTGGACGTACTGTTGGTTCAGGTATCGTAACTGAAATCGAAGCTTAATTAATATTAAGTTCCCAATACAATTATTAGTCAGACAATAATTGAGAGAGTCGAGTTTACTCGGCTCTTTTTGGTCTTTAAATATCTGAGAGTCTTCTTTGTTTGCATTTAGTTGACTAAAGTTAGCTTTTATAGAGAACAATCTTAATAAAGCAAGTCGAGTTTTCGGAATTTTCCTAAAAACCTAGTAATAGTAAGGGATTTGTGATAAAATAAACGAGTAAATAAAATAAAAGAAGAGGTATGTGAAATGTCACGTAAACCATTTATCGCTGGTAACTGGAAAATGAACAAAAATCCAGAAGAAGCAAAAGCATTTGTTGAAGCTGTAGCATCAAAACTTGCCTTCAGCTGACCTTGTTGAAGCTGGTATCGCAGCTCCTGCAGTTGACTTGACAGCTGTACTTGCTGCTGCTAAAGGTTCAAACCTTAAAGTTGCTGCACAAAACACTTACTTTGAAAATTCTGGTGCCTTCACTGGTGAAACTAGCCCACAAGTTTTGAAAGAAATCGGTACTGACTACGTTGTTATCGGTCACTCAGAACGTCGTGACTACTTCCACGAAACTGATGAAGACATCAACAAAAAAGCAAAAGGCAATCTTTGCTAACGGTATGCTTCCAATCATCTGTTGTGGTGAATCCACTTGAAACTTACGAAGCTGGTAAAGCAGCAGAATTCGTAGGTGCTCAAGTTTCAGCTGCTCTTGCTGGATTGACTCCTGAGCAAGTAGCTTCATCAGTTATTGCGTACGAACCAATCTGGGCTATCGGTACCGGTAAATCAGCTTCACAAGACGATGCACAAAAAATGTGTAAAGTTGTTCGTGACGTTGTAGCTGCTGACTTTGGTCAAGAAGTTGCTGACAAAGTACGTGTTCAATACGGTGGTTCAGTTAAACCTGAAAACGTTGCTGAATACATGGCTTGTCCAGACGTTGACGGAGCTCTTGTAGGTGGTGCATCACTTGAAGCTGAAAGCTTCTTGGCATTGCTTGACTTCGTTAAATAATGAATAAAAAGTTCGAGAACTGTTCTCGAACTTTTCTGTTTGTAAACATATGTCTAAAAAACTAAACCTAATAAGATAAATATGTGGTTTATATAAATAGAGTTTTGAAACGTTTTGTGGTTTTGATGACATGCTAAGATGTACACTCTTTTACCATAGGCTATATGCTTTCTGAGATTGTTCATTTAGCCTAAAATTTGATAAAATAGAAGGTGAATAAACAACAAAGGAAATATCATGTCTAAAGGGTTACTAATCTCAATCGAAGGACCAGATGGGGCTGGAAAAACTTCAGTTTTGAAGGTGCTTTTGCCACGTTTAAGAGAGGTTTATCCAGCTCAGGTCATAACGACACGTGAGCCGGGTGGCGTGGCTATTGCAGAGCAAATCCGTGAAGTTATTCTGGATATAGATAATACGGCTATGGATGCTAAAACAGAACTTTTGCTCTATATTGCTGCTCGTCGCCAACATTTGGTTGAAAAAGTTTTACCAGAACTTGAAAATGGCAATATGGTTATCATGGATCGCTTTATTGATTCCTCGGTAGCCTATCAAGGAGCAGGCCGAGGGCTTGATCAAGATGAAGTTGCTTGGTTAAATAATTATGCGACGGATGGTCATAAACCTGATTTGACCTTGTTGTTTGATGTGGATTCTGAGACTGGTTTAGCTCGTATTGCGGCAAACGGTGAGCGAAAGTCAATCGTTTGGATTTAGAAAAATTGATATGCACCAACGTGTACGTCAAGGATACTTAGATTTAGCTGAAGCTGAGCCAGAACGTATTAAGAGAATCGACGCCTCGCAAACTTTGGAAGAAGTTGTAGAGGATACCTATGGGAAATTATTAAAAGTTATTTATAAGGAGCAAGATGAAGTTAGCTGAATGTCAAAGCAAACTTATTTGAAGAGTTTTCACAAATTATCAGGGAAAATCGTTTGAGTCATGCTTATTTGTTTTCGGGTGATTTTGGAAGTCTCGACATGGCTATTTGGCTAGCACAGAGTCGGTTTTGCCTGACTCCTGAGGATGGTCTTCCTTGTAGTCACTGTCGTCCGTGTCGTTTGATTGCACAGGGAGATTTTTCAGATGTTAAATTGGTTGAACCGCAAGGGCAGATTATAAAAACAGATATTATTCGTCAACTGACAAGAGAGTTTAGCCAATCGAGTTTCGAGGGCCATGCTCAAGTGTTTATCATTCGTGATGCAGATAAAATGCATATCAATGCTGCTAATAGTCTATTAAAGTTTATTGAAGAGCCTCAGAGTCAGATTTATATTTTTCTGTTAACAGCTGATGATAGTCGTATCTTGCCTACGATAAAAAGTCGAGCGCAACTCTTTTATTTTCCTAAGAACAAGGCCTATTTAGAAGACTTACTCCAGAGAGAAGGTTTGTTGCTGACACAGGCCAAAGTTTTAGCGGATTTTGCTAAGGATGAAACGCAAGCTTTGAGTTTGTCTAAAGATAAAAAGGTTCTTGATGTCATCGATATAGTGGAGCGTTTTGAACAATCCTTGCTGGCTAATCACGACCTTCTTTATTTGGATGTTGCAAAGTTGGCCGTCCAGTGTAGTGAAAAATCGGAACAAGAGATGGTATGGGCTTTTTTAACTTATCAATTGGGAAAGGATATACAAAATCCACAAGCAAGGCGATGGCTAGACTTAGTTTTATGAGGCACGAAAAATGTGGCTAGCTAATGTCAGCTTTCAAAATGCAATGGAGTATTTGGTATTATCATGACAGAAGTCATTGGAATCAAATTTGAAGAAAATGGAGCAGTAGAATACGTTGTTCCTGATAAAAATTACACCAAAGATGACTTTGTAGTCGTTTTGGAGAAAAAAGATAAGCGCCTAGCCCAGGTTGTCATGGAAAATACTGTTTTTCCAGAGGTTAGTTTGCCTGCGGATTTGAATCGGGTTGAAGGATTGGCAGGGGAGAAAGATTTTGCTAGATATGATGAAAATCTTTTTGAAAGCTGAAAAGAGTATGGGAGTAGTGGCTGATTTAATTGCTCAAAATCAGCTAGATATGAAGGTGGTTGATATTGTCTTTCCTCTAAATAACTCTTATGTGTTAATCAGTTTTGTAGCTGAAAAACGGGTAGATTTTCGTCAGTTGCTCGAGGATTTGGCTTCTTACTTTAAGACACGTATTGAGTTGCGTCAAATTTCAAGTCGTGAGGAATCAAAAATCTATGGTGGCTTAGGACCTTGTGGCCGAGCACTGTGTTGTTCTAGTTTTTGGGCGAATTCCACCGGTATCGATTAAGATGGCTAAAATCATCAAGTTTATCTTTGAATTCTGGTAAGATGAATGGGGTCTGTAGGTCGACTTATGTGTTGTCTCAGTTATGAAGATGATTTTACCGAGATAGCAAGGCGAGTTATCCTGACTTGGGTGATGAAATTGAAACCAAGGAAGGTAGAGGTCAAGTCATTGCTATTGATGTGATTGCAGGGACTGTTAAAGTTATGTTTGACAAGGGGAGCTCCCCTAACTTATGGAGTGGAGGAAGTTCAGCTAAATGGAAAAGCGTGAATTGTATGATAAATTCGAGGAATTATCACAAAATTTGATGTCGATGTTGGCAGAAGTGGAAGCAATTAAGGCGAACTTCTCAGGGATTCTTGATGAAAATACGGCCCTCAAGTTGGAAAATGACAAGTTGCGTGAGCACTTGAGTCAAGTGGTTCAAGAGGAGACAGGAACTAAAATGTCTCATGGTAAGGTGAACCTCGAGGCTATTTACGATGATGGATTCCATATTTGTCCAGATTTTCTACGGCCAACGTCGTGACAATAATGAAGCTTGCGGCTTCTGTGCAGAATTGTTGTACGGAGACTAAACATGCAGGTTCAAAAGAGTTTTAAGGGGCAATCTAGTTACGGTACCCTCTATCTGGTTCCTACTCCTATTGGAAATTTGCAGGATATGACTTTTCGTAGTGTGCAAATCCTGAAAGAGGTGGATCTTATTTGTGCGGAGGACACGCGCAATACGGGTCTCTTGCTCAAGCATTTTGAGATTGAAACCAAGCAGTATTCTTTTCATGAGCACAATGCTTACGAGAAAATTCCAGATTTACTGGAACGTTTGAAGTCAGGCCTTTCTTTGGCTCAGGTTTCTGATGCTGGTATGCCTTCCATTTCGGATCCTGGGCATGATTTGGTCAAAGCCGCCATTGCTGAGAATATTCCTGTGGTGGCCTTACCGGGAGCATCAGCTGGTATTACTGCTTTGATTGCTAGTGGTCTAGCGCCTCAACCTCATATTTTTTATGGTTTCCTCCCCCGTAAAAAAGGTCAGCAGATTGATTTTCTTCAAGGAAAAGCTATCTTATCCTGAGACACAGATTTTTTACGAGTCACCATACCGTGTGGCGGATACCCTTGAAAATATGCATGAGGTCTATGGCAATCGCCAAGTGACACTAGTTAGAGAACTGACCAAGCTTTATGAAGAGTACCAGCGAGGAACTATTTTAGAAATTTTAGATTATATTGCTAGTAATCCACTCAAGGGTGAATGTTTACTGATTGTAGCTGGGGCTTCTGAAAATGATAGGGAAGGATATCTAACATCAGATGTTGCTCCAATCGAGGCTGTTGAAGGTTTAATTGCTTCTGGCATGAAACCTAATCAGGCTATAAAAACCATTGCTAAAGAACGGAAAATAAATAGACAAGGCTTTATAACCTTTTTCATGGAGTGTAAGAAGCTCTTTTATGGTAACATAAGATGTTAGAAAAAAAAATTATCAAAAATTCCATAAATAAGCTTGTGGGATTTTTTTGTGATATTATTTAACATAAAAATAATTTCTTTTGATTGGAGTGGTTTTATGGATACAGGTAGTACTGCCTTTATATTGATATGTTCAGCCATGGTGTGCTTGATGACACCAGCTTTGGCCTTCTTCTATGGTGGTCTGGGGCGTCGAAAAAATGTCATTAATACCATGATGATGTCTGTTCTTCCCTTAGCAATTGCCTCTCTCTTGTGGGTTGTTGCTGGTTATTCACTTTCTTTTGGTGGTCAAGGCTATTTCTTTGGGAATATTAGTCATCTCTTTTTACATGGAGTCTCTGAAACGACTTCAAGTCGTGGTCTAGCTATTACTGATCTCTTATTTTCGGCTTTTCAGATGATGTTTTCCATTATCTGTGTGGCGATTTTGACAGGTTCAGTAGTAGGACGTATGCGCTTTACTCCTTTAGCTATTTTCATAGTCTTTTGGTTACTTTTGGTCTATTATCCTTTTGCACATATGGTATGGGGAGACGGAATTCTTGTCAAGTGGGGGACGATTGACTTTGCGGGTGGTGATGTGGTCCACATTACTTCAGGTGTTTCGGCTTTGGTTTTGGCAATTGTTGTTGGAAAACGTCGTGACTATGGGATTTTAGAGCACCGTCCTCATAATGTTCCTTTTGTTCTGTTGGGAGCGAGTCTTCTGTGGTTTGGTTGGTTTGGTTTTAATGCAGGTTCTGCCCTAGCGCCCAATGGATTAGCAGTTCATGCTCTTGTGACTACGCATTTTTCTGCAGCAGCTGCCATGTTTTCGTGGCTAGCTCTTGAAAAATATGTGACAGGTCATCCAACTTTGGTCGGTGCTTCGACCGGTTTAGTAGCCGGGCTTGTTGCCATCACGCCTGGGGCTGGCTTCGTTTCCATCTGGAGTTCCATTCTAATAGGAGCCATGGTTAGTCCGGTTTGTTTCTATGCCATTTCTGTCTTGAAAAAACGCACTAACTATGATGATGCTTTGGATGTTTTTGGTTGCCATGGTGTCGGAGGAATCTTTGGTGGTTTGTGTACAGCTGTTTTTACAACACCAAATCTAGCCCTAGAATAAGGCTAATTTTGGGCTTATCTATGGAAATGCTCGTTTGTTTGTAGTGACAGTTCTAGCCATTGTTTTCACAGTTACTTGGTCGGGGCTGGTAACCTATGGTATCATAAAAGTAATTGGCCACTATATGCCTTTGCGTGTCAGTGACCGTGATGAAGCTATTGGTCTTGATGACTGTGAACACAAGGAAACAGCCTACCCAACCTTTATGGGTATGGATTCGTAGGAGGATACTGATGAAAAAAATCGAAGCGATTATTCGTTCGGATAAATTGGAAGATTTGAAAAATACCTTGACTGGTAGTGGTTTGACTAAGGGAATGACTGTGAGTCAGGTCTTGGGTCATGGGACCCAACGTGGCTTTGCGGAGTTTGTCCGTGGTCAACGGATTGTTCCGACCTTATTGGCTAAGGTTAAGGTGGAAATAGTAGTCAAGGATCTGGCAGTTGATGAGGTTGTGGATACTATCCGTAGCGCTGTGGCGACAGGCGAAGTCGGTGATGGGAAGATTTTTATTGTTCCTATTGATGATGTCATTCGTATTCGTACTGGCGAACGGGGTGGAGACGCTATTTAATGTCATATTGAATTAGGGCTTAAACCAGTTGGTTTGTGTCTTTTTTAGTGAATTTTGATATACTTACAGGAGTTAGTATGATTGAGGGGGTGACTGATTGCCGAAAGGAAAAAAGAAAACTAAGTCGAAAGCTAGACCTAAGAAATCTAAAAAGAAAAAGAAGTCTGTCTTGCTTTTTCCTAAATTTTTCCAAAAGTGGAGTCTGATTTTTATTGGCCTATTTGCCTTATTGGGACTCCTAGCTAGTTTGAATTTTCCAAAGTTGACTATGGAAAAAAATATGACGCCTACGGATGAGACGACGGTTGCTTTTATTGCTGAGATTGGTGAGACGTCGCGCTATTTGGCAGCTAGAAATGATCTTTATGCATCTGTCATGATAGCTCAGGCTATTCTAGAATCTGACTCTGGACAATCACAATTAAGTCAAAAGCCACTTTACAATTTCTTTGGAATTAAAGGAGAATACAATGGTCAAAGTGTAACCTTACCGACCTGGGAGGATGATGGTAAGGGCAATCCTTACTATATCGATGCTGCTTTTCGTTCCTATGGTTCTGTGGAAAATTCTCTACAGGACTATGTGGAGTTTCTTGAGGGTAGCTACTATGTCGGAGTACACCGCTCCAAAACGAGAAGTTACAAAGATGCGACTGCAGCCCTAACAGGTGTTTATGCCACCGACACGACCTATGGTGATAAGTTGAACAGCATCATTGAACAATACCAGTTAACCATTTATGACACATATTAGGGTTAAGAAGGATAAGAAAAATATGAACCAGAACCAAGTGAAACTCATTGCAATAGATATGGACGGAACACTCTTAAATAGCCAAAAAGAGATACCTGAAGAGAACATCAAGGCTATTCAAGAGGCGACTGCAGCAGGTATTAAAATCGTACTATGTACAGGTCGCCCACGTTCAGGCATTGTTCCCCATTTTGAAAAATTGGGTCTTAGTGAAGAAGAGTACATTATCATGAATAATGGCTGTTCAACTTATGAGACAAAAAATTGGAAGTTGCTTCAATATGAAAGTTTATCTCGCTCTGAGATGGAAGAACTCTTGCAGGCTTGTGAAGATTTCCCAGGGGTGGCTCTAACCTTGACTGGTGAGAAGACTTACTATGTTGTGGGCGATGAGGTGCCTGAGCTAGTAGCTTATGATGCTGGTACTGTTTTCACAGAAGCGAAAGCTAGGAGTTTGGAAGAAATCTTTGAGGAAGGGCAAGTGATTTTCCAAGCTATGTATATGGCTGAATCTGAACCTTTGGACGCCTTCCAAAACGCTGTGCAAGACAGACTTGATCAAAGCTATAGCACAGTTCGTAGCCAAGACTATATTCTTTGAAGTCATGCCACAGGGGGCAACTAAGGCTAGCGGGCTTAAACATTTAGCTGAAAAGCTTGACATTAACCGGGATCAAATCATGGCTTTGGGTGATGCTGCCAATGACCTTGAAATGCTACAGTTTGTAGGTCAAAGTGTTGCCATGGGAAATGCTAGTGATGACATCAAGTCTTTGAGTAAATATGTGACCTTGACAAATGATCAGGCAGGTGTAGCCTACGCCATTCGCACCTGGGCTTTATAAGAAAAAGACCTTTAGCTTTATTAATTGCTAAAGGTCTTTCGATTTCGGATAATGGCAATGAGAGTGGTTAGTGTAATGGTGATATCTATGATGGCAGCGGGGTAAGCCTTAATGATCAAATCGTAAATTAGCCAGAGTAACATATTCTCAATAATGACCCAACGAAGCTACTGGAGGTTTCGTGTGATAGCAATTGATAGACTATAAGAGACTGAAGAGATGATTGGCAAATAGCCAATAACCCCAAGTTGATTGAGATAAGGATCCTACGATGGTTCGAAGAATAATGAGGATGGACAAAATAGTCTTGGTCATTTTCTTTTTGATCATCAAACGATTTCTGATGATGGAAATACTAATGGTTAAGCGCACCGGTATAGCCACCCAATAAGAGGTTAGCAGCGGCAGTGAAAATGTAGTCGGTAATTTGCCAGACGGGCATCTTATTTTTGATTTTGTAAAAGAGGATATGGCAACACAGAGGGTTCCAATGGCTGAGAGTACTTGTGCTAGAAGGTAAGATTGTCATGATGCAACTTCCATTTTTTCCTTTCTTATATCACAAGAAAGAAGGATTTATTTCGATGATATCTATCCGTTAACTAAAATTATTCCTGGTGAGGATGAAGTTAACAAGTACGAAGCGCTTTACTTGAATCGTTTGCTTATCACATAAGCGCCATCCATTGCCCTTGGTAATGCTAAGAAAGAGTTGGTTCACTTAGCATCATATGCCATTCAATCTTTGGAGGATTCATACGCTTTCTTTGATAAAGGTGATGAGAAATACTTTGACAAGGTAGAGAAGTATGAAACAGCTGTTAACAGTATTGATGAAGAGTTAACAACTTACTTGATTGAAATCTCTAACGAATTTCTTAGTGTTTATGAAAACGAAATTTTGGTAAGTGTTTTAGATTCTGTTCGTGACTTGGAGCGTATTGGTGACCTGGCAGTTGCGAGTGCCAACCTTTCACAACATATTCATAATAAAGGAATTGAATTCTCTGGGACTGCTAAGGCTGAGCTTGGGGATGTTTATAATCGCACGCACCGTATTGATCTTGATAGTATTCGTGTTGTTGTGGATGATGACAAAGTACTTGCAGGTCAAGTTATCCTTCGTCATGAAGAGTTGGAAAAAACTTGAAAAACAATTGCGTATGATTTCATACCAAACGTCTTAATAATGGTGAATGTACTGCGCAGGCAGGTATCAACTATGTTGATTACCTCTCACATTACACACGTATCGCAGACCATGCGATTAATCTTGTTGAAAAGGTTACAGAAGGTGTGATTTAATAGAGAAAGTCGAGAAAATTTCTCGGCTTTTTTGATATAATGAAAGCGTATTAAGAACATAGAAAATTGATGAGAGGTAGTCCTATGACTTATTATATTTCAGAAACGTTTTATTTTGATTAAGGTCAAAGAAGGTGGCTACTTGGTCACAGATGGTCGTTTTGGTAAGTGGACAGAAAATGTACCAGAAGGTGCAGAAGTGCTAGATTACAGTGATTATCAGATTGCTCCTGGCCTTGTGGACACTCACATTCCATGGCTTTGCGGGTACGATGTTATGGATAATTCTGAGGAGAAGTCTTCTAGGCATGAGTCAAGCCTTGCTTTCAGCAGGTGTGACTTCTTTCTTACCGACAGTATTGACAGCGCCATTTGAAGAGCTAAAAGCTATCTGTCAGACAACAGCAGAGACGGCTGGTAAAGGAGCCTGGTGCTTCCAGGGACTCTTCTTTGAAGGACCGTATTTCACTGAGATCTATAAGGGAGCGCAAAATCCATAAATACATGGGCAACCCAGTATCGAACAGTTGCAAGTCCTGGCAGAAGCGGCTCAAAGGAAAGTTAATCAAATTCCCTGGCTCCCGAGGCGTGAAGAGTGGCTGACTTTATTGAAGCGACTAAACCAAGGTGTAACGATTGCTTTAGGACACTCCAATGCTACTTATGAAGAAGCCATGGCAGCAGTGGAAGCTGGTGCTTCCAGTCTGGAGTTCACGTCTACAATGGAATGCGTGGCTTTAGTCACCGTGGCCTGGTATGGTTGGTGCAGCCTTTGATACTCCTGAAGGACGATTGGTGAACTGATTGCGGATGGTCATCACGTGGTTCCTGCAGCTTGTAAAGGTACTCATCAAGCAAAAAACGCCTCAAGGAGTTACCCTTATTACAGATTGTATGTCAGCGGGAGGTTGTCCTGATGGTGACTATATGCTAGGTGAGCTCCCTGTTATTGTGAAAAATGGTACCGCTCGTCTTAAGAAAGGTGGTAACCTAGCTGGCTCTATCCTACAACTCAAAGAGACGGTGTCAAACATGTGGTTGATTGGGGACTCGTGACGGTTGCTCAAGCCTTACAAATGGCAACTAGTATTCCTGCTAAATCGGTTGGACTAGAAAATATTTGTGGCAGCCTTAAAGCTGGTCTCCCAGCCGATTTCATCGTCTTAGATGATTCCTTGGAGTTACAAGCAACCTATATTGATGGGTGTAAAGGTTGGGAGAAGTAATACTATAAGCAGTGCTTTCTTATTTAAGTACTTTTTTTGTTTTTTACAGAATTATAACAGTAAAGGTGTAAAATGGAAATAGCTTTTATTTTATAGGAGGTAATATGTCAAAACGTATTTGGAGCATTGCTCCTGGCTTATGTCGGTGTAATGATTGGTGCAGGAGTATCTTCAGGACAGGACCTCTGCAGTATTTTGTCAGTTTGGAGTCTGGGGTTGATAGAGTGTTATTGTCCTTGGCGTTCTACATGTTGGTTTTGGCCGTTTGATGATTTCTCTAGGAAGTTATTACCGTTCTGATGACCATTCAGTCGTTCTGGCTGAGATTAGCCATCCCGTTATTTATCGTATTCTGTATTCTGGACATTGCTCTGATTATCACATGCTTTCTTTTTGGTTTTGTTATGACGGCAGGTGCAGGGGCTAATTTAAATCAGCAGTTTGGTATGCCGATTTGGGTAGGCGTCTTCCTCTGTACAGCCTTGACTATCTTTGTTAGTTTATTAGATTTCAAGAAAATCATCGGTGTTATTGGAGTCTTTACCCCTCTGATTTTGATTATGATTGCCATGATTTTCGTGACCAATGTTTCTGGGGCGTAACTGGGATTTTGTAGAGATGAATAAGGTGTCTCAAACCATTCAATCACCCTTCCCAAGCGTTTGGATGTCTGTGATCAATTATTTTTCTGTTTGTGTCATGTCGGCTATAGCGATGGCCTTTGTTATGGGAGGCTCTATTTTCAAAATTGATGAAGCTGAAAAGAGCGGAGCATGGGGAGGCTTCATGGTTGGTGTGATTTTCTTCGTCACGACCTTGATTCTCTTTGCTAACAGTGATAAAACTGCTAGCTCGGATGTTCCTATGTTGGCTATTGCTAAGGAAGTGAACCCTATCTTTGCGACACTCTACGCCTTTGTGATTTTTGGTTTGATTTTCAATACCGTCTTTAGTCTTTACTATGCCCTTGGAAAACGCTTCTCAGCGGGGAGTGATAAACGATACAAGTTCTTTGTGGCTGCCTTTGCCCTGGCTGGTTTTGCTATATCCTTTATGGGTTTCCGTCAACTGGTGGCAGTTATGTATCCCATTATTGGTTATCTGGGGTTGTTGATGTTGGTTGTCCTAGTTGTAGCTAGCTACCGCAAAAAAGGCGGAATTCGCAAGGAAAAAGAAATTCGAAATCATCTTTTAGGTATTGTCGAGAAAGCTTATGATTCTGAACAAGATTTAACATCTCAGGATAAGGAAAAGGCAAAACAACTTCGAGAAGCTTCGATTATTGATAATGATATTCTCCATGAAGATTCCCATGCACATGTTCGTCAGGAAATGGGACTTGGTAAGAAGGGTTAGAATTTTATTTTACAAGTTTCTCTATTTTTGCTATAATACTGATAAGAAAGAAGAGCTTATGGCGTTTTTCTAGCGAGCTTGGGATAGTGAAAGCCAAGTAGAGCAAAGTAGGCAAGTGGCGCTTTCTCTCAGCGAAGAGCTGAGTACAAACAGATAAAATGAAGTAATAAATTAGGGTGGAACCGCGTTTCTGACGCCCCTAGGTCGAACGACTTAGGAGCAGAGACACGGTTCTTTTTGCATCCTGAGTCTCAAAGATAAAGGAGTAAATCATGTCTAAAAAATTGACTTTCCAGGAAATCATCCTTACTTTGCAACAATACTGGAATGACCAGGGTTGTATGCTCATGCAGGCTTATGATAATGAAAAAAGGGTGCGGGAACAATGAGTCCTTACACTTTCCTTCGTGCTATTGGTCCCGAGCCATGGAATGCGGCTTATGTAGAGCCATCACGTCGTCCAGCAGACGGTCGCTACGGGGAAAACCCAAATCGTCTCTACCAACACCACCAATTCCAAGTGGTCATGAAACCATCACCATCAAACATCCAAGAACTCTACCTTGAGTCATTGGAAAAATTGGGTATCAATCATTGGAACACGATATCCGTTTCGTTGAAGATAACTGGGAAAACCCATCAACTGGTTCAGCTGGTCTTGGTTGGGAAGTTTGGCTTGATGGTATGGAAATTACTCAGTTCACCTACTTCCAACAAGTTGGTGGCTTGGCAACTGGACCTGTTACCGCTGAGGTCACATATGGATTGGAACGTTTGGCTTCTTACATCCAAGAAGTAGACTCTGTTTACGATATTGAGTGGGCTCCAGGTGTTAAATACGGAGAAATCTTCCTTCAACCAGAATATGAACACTCAAAATATAGCTTTGAAGTCTCAGACCAAGATATGCTTCTTGAAAACTTTGAAAAATTTGAAAAAGAAGCAGGACGTGCTTTGGAATTGGGTCTTGTTCACCCAGCCTACGACTACGTATTGAAATGTTCACACACTTTTAACTTGCTTGATGCTCGTGGTGCTGTTTCTGTTACAGAACGTGCTGGCTATATCGCTCGCATCCGTAACTTGGCGCGTGTTGTAGCCAAGACCTTCGTTGCAGAACGTAAAGAAACTTGGTTACCCACTTCTCGACGAAGCCACACGCAAAAAACTCCTCGCAGAAGAGGAAGAATAAAGAGAGTTACAGGAAAGGAAAAGGGCGAACAGAGTGAGCCCATATGGTACCCAGAGGCAAGTCAAAGGCTTGCTAAAGGGATAGAGGTGCCGCCGTACTGCCTGGTGGAGATTTTTGAAACCTCAAGTTCAAAATCAGTTGATTAAATCCACTTTGATGAGACTGTTGGAAATCTATGGCAAGTAGACATAGGATTTCCCTACAGCCCCTCACAAAGTTGGTTAGCAACGTCCCCAGTATCTTAAGGTGCCTATCAAAAAGAAGAAGATGTAAAGGAAAAAACATGACAAAAAACTTATTAGTAGAACTAGGACTTGAAGAGTTGCCAGCCTACGTTGTCACACCAAGTGAAAAACAACTCGGTGAGAAAATGGCAGCCTTCTTGGATGACAACCGTCTTTCATACGAAAGCATTCAAACCTTCTCAACACCTCGCCGTTTAGCAGTTCGTGTACTTGGTTTGGCTGATCAACAAACCGATTTGACAGAAGATTTTAAAGGACCTTCTAAGAAAATTGCCTTGGATGCAGATGGAAACTTCTCAAAAGCTGCCCAAGGATTTGTTCGTGGGAAAGGCTTGACGGTTGACGATATTGAATTCCGTGAAGTCAAAGGGGAAGAATATGTCTATGTGACGAAACATGAAGCTGGAAAACCTGCCAAAGAAGTCTTGGCTGGCGTCCCAGAAGTACTTGCTTCATTGACCTTCCCCGTCAGCATGCACTGGGCTAACAACAGCTTTGAATATATTCGCCCTGTTCACACATTGATCGTTCTTTTGGGGGATGAAGCCCTTGAATTAGACTTTTTGGGTATTAAGTCAGGTCGTGTTAGTCGTGGGCACCGTTTCCTCGGGCACGAAGTGGAAATCACCAATGCGGATTCTTATGAAGAAGACCTTCGTACCGTTTACGTGATTGCGGATAGCAAAGAACGTGAAAACATGATTCGTGAGCAAATCAAAGCTATCGAAGCAGAACAAGGTGTTCAAGTTCCAAATCGAGGAAGGTCTTTTGAACGAAGTTTTGAACTTGGTCGAATACCCAACTGCCTTCATGGGAAGTTTTGATACTAAATATTTGGACGTTCCAGAAGACGTTTTGGTGACATCAATGGAGACCCATCAACGTTACTTTGTGGTGCGTGATCTTGATGGTAGGCTTAAACCAAACTTTATCTCAGTTCGTAATGGGAACGCTGAGCACTTGGAAAATGTCGTTCGAGGAAATGAGAAAGTCTTGGTGGCACGTCTTGAAGATGGTGAATTCTTCTGGCGTGAAGACCAAAAACTCAAGATTGAAGATCTCGTTGCTAAATTAGCAAACGTCACTTTCCATGAAAAGATTGGCTCTCTTTCAGAACATATGGCACGTGCTGGTGTCATTGCGGCTTCATTGGCTGAGAAAGCAGGTTTGACTGCTGAGGAAAAGGCAGCAGTAGCGCGTGCAGCAGAAATCTACAAATTTGATCTCTTGACTGGTATGGTTGGTGAGTTTGATGAGCTTCAAGGGATTATGGGGGAAAAATATGCTCTCCTTGCTGGTGAAGATGAGGCAGTAGCGACAGCTATCCGTGAGCACTACCTTCCTGATTCAGCAGACGGAGCCCTTCCTGAAACGAAAGTTGGTGCTATCCTTGCCCTTGCGGATAAATTGGATACCCTCCTTTCCTTCTTCTCAGTTGGCTTGATTCCATCAGGTTCAAATGACCCTTATGCGCTTCGTCGTGCAACACAAGGGATTGTTCGTATCTTGGATGCCTTTGGTTGGCATATCCCTATGGATGAGTTGATTGACAGCCTTTACGGACTTTCATTTGATAGTCTCTCATATGACAATCAAGCAGAAGTTATTAGATTTATCAAGGCCCGTGTGGATAAGATGATGGGTAGCACACCAAAAGATATCAAAGAAGCTGTTCTTTCTGGTTCAAACTTTGTAGTAGCAGATATGCTTGAAGCAGCTGAAGCTCTTTCAGAAGCTGCTAAGACGGATGGTTACAAGGCAGCTGTTGAGTCACTTTCTCGTGCCTTCAACTTGGCAGAAAAAGCGGATGCTTCAGTGGCAGTCGATGCTAGTCTCTTTGAAAATGATCAAGAAAAAGCCTTGGCTCAAGTAGCAGAAAGTCTTGAATTGACAGGTTCAGCTAGCGACAAATTGGCTCAACTCTTTGTTCTTAGCCCAGTCATTGATGCTTTCTTTGACAATACGATGGTTATGGCAGATGATGTGGCTGTTAAAAATAACCGTTTGGCTCTTCTTTCTGCTCTTGTGGCTAAAGCTAAAACTGTTGCAGCCTTTAACCAATTGAATACAAAATAGAGGTAAGAGTAAATGGATTCTAAAAAAATAGCTCGAATCAATGAGCTTGCAAAAAAGAAAAAAATAGAAGGCTTGACACCAGAAGAAGCAGTAGAGCAAGCAAAGCTTCGTGAGGAATATATTGCGGGTTATCGTCGTGCTGTTCGTCACCACATTGAAGGAATCAAAATTGTGGATGAGATGAAGTGATGTGACGCGAAAAACTATCCAAAGTCAACGTGAAAAGGTCTACATGGGCGTAGCCTAGATGATCCTGAATCATAATAATTTAAAAATAGGGGCTTGAATTTAGTCCGAGCTCCTATTTTTTAAATTAAAATATTCTGAATTATATACACAATATTGACCAATTGTTTCAAAAATGGTACAATATAAGTTATATTAAAAATAGCTGGGCTCTCTGAGTCGTATTAAATAGAATTGGAGTGAAAAAAATGTCACAAAAGCAACATCATAACGACGACGATAACCAGACTAAAAATGGTATGGTACGTGGTCTTCAAAACAGACACGTTCAGCTGATTGCCATCGCTGGTACAATCGGTACAGGTCTCTTTCTTGGGGCAGGGCGTTCCATTTCCCTAACAGGACCTTCAATCATCCTAGTTTATATGCTGACAGGTGTCCTCATGTACCTCATGATGCGAGCTATCGGTGAGATGCTCTACATGGATCCGGATCAACATACCTTTATTAACTTTATTACGAAATACCTTGGTAAAGGCTGGGGATTTTTCTCAGGGTGGTCTTACTGGGTATCGTTGGTATTTCTTGGTATGGCAGAAATTACAGCCGTTGCGAACTATGTGCAGTTTTGGTTTCCAAGTTGGCCTGCCTGGCAAATTCAGATTGTCTTCCTATTTATCTTGAGTTCGGTAAATTTGATTGCGGTTAAGATTTTCGGGGAAGTTGAGTTTTGGTTTGGGATGATCAAGATTATCACCATTCTTGCCTTGATAGCTACAGGGATCTTTATGGTAGCAACTAACTTTGAAACGCCAGCTGGACATGCGAGCCTTATTAACATTACACAAGGCTTTCAAATGTTTCCTAAAGGTTGGGTAAGCTTTGCCATGGCCTTCCAGATGGTTTTCTTTGCCTACCAAGCTATTGAGTTTGTAGGAATTACAACATCTGAGACAGCAAATCCTCGTAAGGTGTTGCCAAAGGCAATCAAGGAAATTCCGGTTCGTATTGCAATCTTCTATGTGGGAGCGCTCATTGCCATTATGGCTATCTTTCCGTGGCAGAAGCTCCCAGTTAATGAGTCACCGTTTGTAATGGTCTTCCAAATGGCTGGTATCAAGTGGGCAGCAGCCTTCATTAACTTTGTTGTCTTGACAGCAGCGGCTTCATCATTGAACTCAACACTTTATTCAACTGGTCGTCACCTTTTCCAAATTGCTAAGGAAACACCAAACAGCAAGGTTATGAAATCTTTGAAGCTTGATACCTTGGCACGTAATGGTATTCCTTCTCATGCCATCATTGTATCAGCTATTGTGGTATGTATCTCAGCCTTTATCAATGTCTTACCTGGTGTGTCTGATGCCTTTGCTTTGATTACCGCATCGTCATCAGGTGTTTACATTGCTATCTACATCTTGACCATGCTTGCTCATCTCAAGTACCGTAAATCTCAAGAATTTATGGCAGATGGCTTCCTTATGCCAGCCTATAAAATTCTTAATCCTTTGACTATTGCATTTTTTGTCTTCGTCTTTGTTTGCCTCTTCTTGCAAAAGTCAACTGTTGTTGGAGCTATTGGATCAGTGATCTGGATTGTGGTATTTGGTATCTATAGTAACTTAAAATATAGTAAATAAACCAACCTAACTCACCTTTCTGGTGAGTTTTTTATTGCAAAAAAAGGACACAAGGTGTCCTGGTTATAAATTATGAAATGCTTTCTTGGTTTCCATGTTGAAGAAAACCACCTAAGAGGCTTTTGCTGCGGTGAAAAATAGCAGGCTTGTGATTGTTGTGTGCACGCCCATTTATATCTAGTTTGGCCCATTCAAGTGCTTGATAAGCATTTCGATCTGATACTGTAGAAGTACCAATGTAGCTGTAGATACCTGCCTGAGAAAGAATAAAGCCTTGAAGTTGGCGAATGTGTTCGTCGTTAAGTGCTTCTGAAAAATATATCTTAACAGTCTTATAAGTTAAGGATTGAACAGACTCAACGATAGGCGACTCTGCTAAGAGATGTAGCAATGCTTGATGCTTAGTAAAGTACTTATCATAGTCCATTGGAAGAATGATAGTATGGGCAATCCAATCCTCTAAATTAGCTCTAACTTTTTCACTAAGTCCTTTAGCTGTAATATTGAGGGTATCTATGGTGAAAGGAAGCTGGTCGATGTGAGCAGTGTTAGAACCATATGCCTTTCTGAAAAGCGGTGTACTTGATAGAATATGTCCAGTGGGAGAAATAATAGCCAAGGCAGTTTCCTTGGTTTGGTAACCAAGCTCGTGACATTCCATGCTAGCGTATGTGTCTTTAAATTCAATAATTGCTCTTGTTTTCATCGTGTAACTCTCTTTCTGTTAGTTTATAAACTAACAATAGTTTATCATGACTTATAATCTTGGTCAAGATTTTACATCCAAAAACAAAAAAATAATTTTGTAAGGGTTTTCAAATTATTTTAACTCTGATATTATAGAACCATAGCAAAAGGATTGTTACTGGTCAGCAGGCAAAACCTAGATAAATACGAAAAACTAATGGGAGTAGTGTATGCTCATTCCAATTGGTTCTTGGTATTTATTTAGTTTTTTCGTTGAAAAAGCCTCAAAGCAACTAAAATCCTAGAAAAAAAGGAGCCCTTATGGCTAAATATACTGAATTAGCTGAGGACATTCTCAAACACGTTGGTGGCAAGGAAAATGTCAATAGCTTGAAACACTGTGTGACACGTTTGCGCTTTGATTTGAAAGATGAGTCTAAAGCAGATGATAACTACCTTAAGAACCGTGACGGTGTTGTTACTGTTGTTAAGGCAGGTGGTCAATATCAGGTGGTTATAGGTAACCATGTCCCTGATGTTTATGCGGAGGTTCTCCAGGTTGGCGGTCTTCCAGCGGGTGGTAGTCTTGATATTGATGAAGGTGATGCGCCTAAAGGGAATCTCTTTGACCGCTTTGTATCTTTGGTTTCAAGTATTTTCCAACCTTTCCTTGGGCCTTTGGCTGCAGCAGGGATTATCAAAGGAATAGTCGCTGTCATGGCAGCATGTGGCCTTTGTCAGCTACAACGAGTCCTATGTATGTTATCTTGAATGCAGCAGGAGATAGTGTCTTCCAATTCTTGCCAATCTTGATTGCATTAACATCTGCCCGTCGTTTCAAGGTTAATGAGTTTACAGCTTTTGCGATTGCAGGAGCACTTGTTTATCCTGATCTTGCTACACTAGTCACACTGCTCTTCAAAAGGCTGATCAAGGGCATGTTCTAGGAGTAATTCCTTTTGCGCTTCCTGCAGGAGGTTACCTTTCAACAGTAATGCCTTCTATCTTGGCAATTTGGGTGGCTTCATACATTCAAAAATTCTTTACCAAGATTACTCCAGATGTCATTAAAGTCTTCGTAGTGCCTTTCTTTACATTACTCATTACTGTCCCATTAACATTCTTGGTGGTAGGACCAGTTGCCAATACTTTGTCTGATGGATTGACAAATCTTTTCCAAGCAATCATGAATTTTAGTCCGATTGTCTTTGGTCTTATACTTGGTATTTTGTGGCAAGTCTTGGTTATGTTCGGAATGCACTGGGCACTTGTTCCCCTTGCTATCTTAGATGTGGCAACAAACGGTAGTTTAAGTATTCTTTCAGCAGCACTTTTGCCATGTTTTACGCAAACAGGTGTATTGGGAGCTATTATGCTTAAGACAAAAGAAGAAAAAGTCCGCACCATCTCTATGCCAGCGTTCATTTCATCTATTTTTGGGGTTACAGAACCTGCTATCTATGGGGTAACACTTCCAATGAAAACACCATTCTACATTTCATGTGGTGTTTCTAAACTTATGGGGGCTGTCATGATGGCCCTAGATATTAAGACGTATTCAATAGGTGGTCTGGGTGTCTTTGTCTTCCCAATCCTTATTGGCTCGGACGGTAGCCTACTAAAGTTATCTTTGCGATTCTTATTGCTGTCCTTGGCGGTGTTTCTCGCCTTCCTCATCCAACTCTTTGTACGAGTACCAAATCTATAATAGTGGCGGTGAAGTAGCTAAGGCTGAGGGAAAAGCTGAGGAAGCTGCACCTGCTCCTAAAGAAATTCAACAAGAAATCATTGCTAGTCCGCTTATCGGGAATATTGTACCGCTTAACCGTATACCTGACCAAGTCTTTGCATCAGGAGCTATGGGTAAGGGGATTGCTATTGACCTCCTACTGATGGGGTAGTGGTCGCACCAACTAAGGCAACGGTTAATTTAGTCTTCCCTACTGGCCATGCTATTGGTTTGACAACTGAAAATGGTGCAGAGCTTCTCATCCATATTGGTATGGATACTGTTTCTCTTGCTGGAAAAGGGTTCAAGACCTATGTGAAAGCAGGGGATGTCGTAGAAGCAGGTCCAAAAACTTATAGAATTTGACCTAGCAACTATCCGAGACGCTAAATTACCAGTCATCACACGGTCATTGTGACAAACACTACTGACTTCGGTGGTGTCTTAACTACTAAAGAAGCCCGCGTTAACGCTGGTGATTATCTCCTCGCTGCTGTTAAATAAAAAATAAATCCGAGAAGCTGATTCTCGGATTTATTTTTATTTGAATTTGTAGTCTTTAATGACTTCGACTGAATTAACAGTTAGATTTTCTTTTGGTTTGTTATTGTCATCAACTTCAAGGTTAGCAATGGTATCAACGACATCCATGCCTTTGATGACTTGTCCAAAGACGGTATATTTCGTATCACCAGCAGGGTAACCACCTTTTTTATAGGCGTCAATGATAGGTTTTGGATAGCCTGCGTTTCCTAGTTGCTTACTTTGGTCATCCTTGTTTTGAACGATGAAGAATTGGCTGCCGTTTGAATTCTTAGCACCAGTATTGGCCATAGCAAGTGCGCCACGGATGTTGTAGAGGAATGGTGTAGGCTCAACAGCGAAACCTTTCTTCCATATAGATTCTCCACCGGTACCATCTCCCTTAGGATCACCACTTTGAATCATGAAGTCCTTGATAACACGGTGGAAGGTAAGACCATCGTAGTACTTATCCTTGGCGTGCTTCAAGAAGTTTTCAGAAGCCTTTGGAGCAAGTGTAGGGAAGAGTTTGACTGTGATATCACCCTTTGAAGTGTGGAGGATAACTTCAGCTTCGTCCTTGCCGACTTTGTCTGTCAACTGTGGGAAGGCATCTTTTCCAGATTTTTGGGCTTTTTCTAATTGTTTAGTGAATATCTTGTTATCCACGTAAGCATCTCCACGAACAGCACGAGAAATATTCTCACGGTAGACAAATCCTAGTCCTGCGATAACAAGTACAATAATTAATGGAATGTACTTTTTAATGTTTTTCATATATAACTCCTTTGGTGCATTATAACTACTATTTTAGCAGAAAAAAACCTCTTGGGAAACGTGAATAGCTCCCTGTCAAGTGGACAATGAAATAATAAAATATTAGGCGACGGCCTTGTTCCTCATTTCAAGAGGGGCAAGGCCGTTATTCTTGAAAACGTTGATGATTGTAAAAATAGATGTAGGCATCAATATCTGAAACTAGCTCCTCAAAAGTCTTATACTTCTTCAAATCATAGCACTCCGTCTTAAAGTGCCCAAAGAAACTCTCAATTGGTGCATTGTCAATACACTTACCAACACGAGACATGGAGCGGGTCATCTGATACTGGGTAGTTAAACGGTAATAATCTTTCGAAGTATACTGCGAACCTCGGTCGCTGTGAATTAATGGTGTCGCATTAGGATTAGCTTTTTGTGCTTTACGAAGTGTTTCCAATACCAATTCGTTATCATTAAATTGACCAACTACATAGGCGACAATTGAGCCGTCGTAAAGATCCATATAGCACTCAAATAGGCTTTACAGCTGAAACCGTACTTCAAGAAAGTCACATCTGTACACCATTTCTGATTTGGAGCAGTGGCTGTAAAATTACGATTGAGAATGTTGTCCTCTACATTGACAAAGCTAGTTTTAGTACAATAGCCCTTGGCTCTTCTGATAATGGAACGTAGACCTAGAATGTGCATCAAGCGTCGAATCCGCTTCTTGTTGTAGTTTGTTTCAAGCTTGCGATTGACAAATAGCGTCATACGACGATAACCAAGAATACCATTATGCTGGCTATGAAGTTTCTTGATGATATCCATCAAGCCTAAATTTTCCTGTTCAGAAGTTGTTTCTTGATGTTGTAACCACTTGTAATAGCCTGAGCGAGATACCTTTAGAATATGGCACAAGTGGCTGATAGAAACCTCTTCATACTCATCCGCATATTCTTTAATCGCTTGAAGGTTTCCAAGTGCCGACCAAGTCTTACCGTCGGTTTCGTCGTTTGATTTCTTCTAACTTTTTTAGCAGGCCGTTCTCCATTTCAAGATACTTAATCCGCTCTTCCTGTTGCTTGATTTTTAGGCGTAACTCTTCTTCTGGAGTAAGGTTTGGTTTACTTGTAAGACCTTTTCCACGACGATCTAGGAGACCGTTAGAACCGTCCTTCTCGAACTTTCTGACCCAAGAATAGATCTGCTGGTAGGAAACACCATACTTCTCAACAGCCCTTGGTAATCTTTCTCGTAGGCAAGGGTAAAATTGACAATCTCAATTCGTTCTTCAAATGTTGTCTTGCGTCCTTGCTTCATGCGTCTCATTCCTTTACTAGTAGCTTTCAGTTCTTTACCACTAGTATAACTTTTTATCCATGATCTGAGAACATAAGGGTCAGAAATTCCATATTTTTTGGTCAGATCTTTGAGACTTCCCAAGCCATTAAGATAGTCGGAAACAGCTTGTTCCTTTAGTTCCTTACTATACTTCTTCCATTGGCGGCTTTCCTCTAGCCCATCAACACCAGCTTCTTTGTACTTCCGAACCCAGTTCGATAGGGTGTCTTTAGAGATACCTTGGTTTCTAGTTAACCAACTAAGTGATTTACCTTCTTCCAAGTGAAGCAGAACAATTTCTAGTTTCTCAGATACAGATTTTGGACTTCTTTTGGACATAATAAGACTCCCCTTATAGTTTCTAGTGAAAATTTTTATTTTTTCACTGTCCACTATAAGGGGAGTATATCAACGGTTAACAGAGGTATTTAATTATGCTAGAATGAAATTATCAACAATAAATTGAACATGGGACTAGATATAGGGAGAGGTTGCCTCAAGGTGTAAAGTGAGGTCAGCCTTTTTTTAAGGGACATTTGCACCAACCTTGATCGGAGATAGTTGTCTAAATCCTTACTATAGAAAACTTCACTAATTTGAAGGAATGTCTTGTTTAGATTTCTTGAAAAAAGGAGATCTTTATGTCAACTAAAGCAGAATGAGCTGAACTCTTTGAGTCGGTACATGGGCGTAAACCTATCCCCCAAGAATTTTTGGACGCTAAAGCAGCTGACTTTGACACTAGCGCTTTGACTGTCAAGGCAAAATCTGTACAAGAACCAGCTAATGAACCTGTCGCTGAAGAAGTGCCAGCAGAACAAGCTGATGTTGCTGAAACAGCTGAAGGTGCTGTCACAGAACAAGCAAGCAGTGAATCACCATTTGGAACGGCAGCCTTCTCAGAAGCACCTGCGCAACAACTAATACCACAATTTGATTCAAGCATGTTTGAAAAGGGATATATCCCTACAGCTTAAGGATTCGGAACTGTACCTAATTCAGTAGATAGCTCAGCGGATAAACCACTCTTCAATCTTATCTTGCCAATCGTTGCGATTGCACTTTCAGTAATTTTTTCCATCTTGGCATGGTTTGTCAGTCCTACTTGGCTCTTCATCATTTTGACAGTCCTTACAGTTACTGTAGCAGTCGTTTCGCTTGTCTTCAGCCTTAAATCAAGCAAGAAATTGCTCTCGATCATCGCAATAGGTGTTGCTGGTCTTATGATCTTTGTGTCTATTGGTGGTTTGATTTTCCAAATATCTCAAGACTCTAGTGATAGCACAAGCTCAAGCAAGACATCAAAAGTTGCTGATAAAGATGATGACAAAAAATGATGACAGCGATTCAAAATCAGACTCAAAAGGTGATAGCACTGACGTCAACGATTACATTGACAAAAATGCTAAACTTGACTGGAATGAATCTAAATTCAAGAAGTTGAAAGTTGGAAAAGACTCTGCTAAGTCAATTATGAAGACTTACTGTAAAGTATCAGATGCTCAAATGTCAGGTGATGACTTGAACATGACTTATTCTGGCAAAGACTATAGCGAAAGTGTCTACCTAACCTTTAAGAAACAGTATGATGGTACCTTTATCTTGTCACATGCTTCAGGAAACTTCCCTACAGATGCTGTACAAACTGATGACTCTTACAAATCTGACTGGACGAAAGAACAGTTTGATGCTCTTAATAAGGGAGATTACAGCAACCCATCAAACGGAACAAAACTCGAAGGTATCCTTAAGGATCACCCTAAAGCTTCAGACGCTGATTACACCATCTCAACAGTTCGTGAAGATGAGTTCAAGAAAGAATTGACCGTTTTTTTATAACGACTTTAAATCTGAAGATGGTAAACTTAAGACTGTTTACTTGTTATTTGACACTACAGAGGATGGTGATACATTTTGACCTTTAAGTCTAAAGATGGTGTTTACATCCTAGCGCATGCTTCCGCAGACTTCGGCTATGATAAGGTTAAGTAAGTTAGTGACTATCAAAGCGACTGGACAAAAGAGGATTTTGATAAGTTAACTGTTGGTACTCAAGCAGATTTGCTTAAGGGAACACCTCTTTCAGATGTTGTCTCAAACCACTCTGAGGTCAGCTTTAGTACGCATGAGCTGACTCAGACTAATGAAGGATACCTCACACAAAAAGTATCGCTTAGTTTCTACGATTATAGTCCAGACAGTGGTAAACTTAAGACCGTTCACTTAACTTTCGACTATGACAAACGTGAAAACGAGTACTTCTTGACAGACAAATCAGACGAATAAGACTACTTTTTAATTAATTCAAGCTCAGGGTTGCCTGGGCTTTTTACTATCAACAAAAGAGGATAAAATCTGGTATAATAAAACTGATTGATTTTTCAAGAAAGAAGTGTCACATATGAACATACAACAACTACGTTATGTCGTAGCCATTGCCAACAGCGGAACCTTTCGTGAGGCGGCCAGCAAGCTCTTTGTGAGCCAGCCTAGTCTATCAGTGGCTATCAAGGATTTGGAGCAGGAGTTAAATTTTAAAATTTTCACCCGTACAACGACGGGGGCAGTCTTGACCAGTCAGGGCATGACCTTTTATGAACGCGCGCTTGAGGTGGTTCGAAGTTTTGATAGTTTTGAAAATCGCTATCTTAATGCTTCTGAGAAGGGCAACCAGTATTCGATTGCCAGCCAGCACTATGATTTTTTGCCACCTTTGATTACGACTTTTTCAGAGCGTTACCCTGATTACAAGGATTTCCGTATCTTTGAGTCTACGACCATTCAGATTTTGGATGAGGTAGCCAAGGGACACAGTGAGATTGGGATTATCTATTTGAATCGTCAAAATATAAGGGAATCCAGCAAAATATGGACAAGCTTGGGCTTGAGGCTATTGATTTAATTCCATTTAAGACTCATATTTATCTTCGTAAGGGCCATCCACTGGCTCATAAAGAGAGTTTAGTAATGGAGGATTTGGCACACCTACCTACCGTACGTTTTACTCAGGAGAAGGACGAGTACCTTTACTATTCTGAGAACTTTGTGGATACGTCAGATTCGTCTCTTATGTTTAACGTGACAGACCGTGCGACTTTGAACGGTATCTTGGAACGTACGGATGCTTATGCGACGGGGTCTGGTTTCTTGGATGCACAAAGTGTGAACGGGATTACGGTTATTCCGCTTGAGGATAATTTGGATAACAAGATGGTTTATGTCCGTCGTAAGGGAATTAACTTGTCGTCTTGTGCTCTCAAGTTTGTCAATGTTATGTTTGACTACTTTGATACATATAAACCATAGGAGGATTTATGCGTAAGGTTGCGATTCCTGTGGCTATTCTGGCTCTGATTGGTTTGGATCGTGGGTCAAGCATTGGGTTGTGGCAAATATTTCCCTCAACCAAGTTATTAAGGCTATTCTGGCGTTTTCAAGCTTGACCTATCTACAGAACCGTGGTGCTGCCTTTTCGATTTTACAGGATCAGAAATATTTCTTTGTGATTTTGACGGTTCTAGTGATTGGTGCGGCTCTGTTCTATCTGGTTAAGAATTACCAGAAGAGTCTTTGGTTGGTGCTATCTTTGGTTTTGATTATCTCAGGTGGTATTGGTAACTTTATTGACCGTGTGCACTTGGGTTACGTGGTTGATATGGTTCAGCTTGATTTTATTGATTTTGCAATATTTAACGTGGCAGACTCCTACCTAACGGTGGGCGTACTGCTCTTGATTTTAATCTTATGGAAAGAGGAAAATGGAAGTCATCATTAAAGAGGCGGGAAACCGTCTGGACAAGGCTTTGGCAGATTTGACAGAATTGTCACGTAGTCAGGCTAATGAAGCGATTAAGGCTGGAACGGTCTTGGTTAATGGTAAGTCGGCAAAGGCCAAGTATGCGGTTAAAGAGGGTGATGTCATCACCTATGTATTGCCTGAAGAAGAGGTCTTGGAATACAAGGCTGAAGATATTCCTTTGGATATTATCTACGAAGATGCGGATGTGGCAGTGGTCAACAAGCCTCAAGGCATGGTTGTCCATCCATCAGCTGGTCACACGTCTGGTACCTTGGTCAATGCCCTTATGTATCATGTCAAGGACCTTTCATCTATCAATGGTGTGGTTCGTCCTGGGATTGTTCACCGTATCGATAAGGACACGTCTGGTCTCCTTATGATTGCTAAGAATGATAAGGCCCACAATGCTTTGGCGGCTGAGCTTAAGGATAAGAAGTCGCTTCGCAAGTATGTGGCTATCGTGCATGGCAATTTGCCTAACGATCGAGGCGTGATTGAGGGCTCCGATTGGGCGTTCGGACAAGGACCGCAAGAAGCAGGCAGTCACAGCTAAAGGAAAACCTGCAGTAACACGATTTACCGTTCTTGAACGTTTTGGCAACTATACTTTGGTAGAGTTGCAGCTGGAAACAGGTCGTACCCACCAGATTCGTGTGCACATGGCTTATATCGGTCACCCGGTGGCGGGCGATCCTCTTTATGGGCCACGCAAGACCCTCAAGGGCCATGGACAATTTCTACATGCTAAGACCCTTGGGTTCACGCATCCTACGACTGGAGAATTGGTCGAATTTAACGCAGAAGAACCCATTATTTTCAAGGAGACCTTGGAGAAATTGAGGAAAGCTTAATAGTCATCCAACGGATGTTCTTTCTTGTGAGAGAGTGTCCGTTTTTTTTTTTTTTTTCTTGTAAAAGAGTCTGAAATTTGCTATAATTTACCTAATTAAATAAGTCCTTTAATCACTGTCCAGAGAGGCAGGCAAGGAGCCATGAGAAGTGCGCAGGTGAACTGTGCTCATGTTTTTGTGTATCTCCTTGTTTTCGAGGGGATTTTTTGTATTTAGAAAGGTTTTTTTATGAAGAAAAAAGAGATCGTCGATGACGTAACCATGAAACGTGCCATTACACGTATCACTTATGAGATTATTGAGCGTAACAAAAATCTCGACAAGATTGTCTTGGCTGGTATTAAGACACGTGGTGTTTATATTGCACAGCGTATTCAAGAGCGCTTGAAACAGTTGGAAAACCTTGATGTGCCATTGATTGAGCTTGACACTAAGGCTTTCCGTGATGATGTTAAATCTGAACAGGACACATCCCTTATTCCTATTGAAATTGATGGTACAGATGTTATCCTTGTGGATGATGTGCTTTACACAGGTCGTACGATTCGTGCAGCTATTGATAATATCGTTAGCCATGGGCGTCCAGCGCGTGTTGGTTTGGCTGTTTTGGTTGACCGTGGTCACCGTGAATTGCCAATCCGTGCGGACTATGTTGGTAAAAATATCCCAACTAGTGAGTCAGAAGAAATTGAAGTTTTGGTCGCAGAAGTTGATGGCAAAGATAGCGTCAACATTATTGATCCAAACTAGATTTTAGTCTTTAGATAGGTGAGTTTACGATCCTACAATGATTCTTTCGCTGTGGTGGAGAGTTGAGATGTTGGTTTAATAAACACGGGACTCATTTCTTAGGAAAAGATAAGTCCCCTACCCCTAGCACACTTTGGAGTGTATTGTCGACTTCCTATTTTTCTACAGAAATGTTTGGCTAAGCCAAAACGTCCCTTAGTGTCTTGTTAATTGAACACGCCCTAAGCCTTGTGTAAAGATAAATACTCTTTGGAGCCATCGGCTCCGTCATCGTATTTCCTATTTTTGCTTTAGGTTTTAGACGGGCTTTGTATCGTGTTTTTAAGGAGTATTTTGATATCGTGAATAACGTAAAATATGATGTGAATGATATGCCAAAAGTTGGTTTATTGGTGGGTTTGTCATTCCAGCACTTGTTTGCCATGTTTGGTGCGACGGTGCTTGTGCCGATTTTGGTTGGAATTGATCCCGCTATTGCTCTTTTCTCATCTGGTTTGGGAACTTTGGCTCACTTGACGGTGACCAAGTACAAAATTCCAGCTTACATGGGTTCTAGCTTTGCCTATATTGCGGCTATGCAGACGCTTATGAAGACTGATGGAATTGCGGCGGTGGCTCAAGGTGCCATGGCTGGTGGTTTGGTCTACTTGGTTGTTGCCTTGGTTGTTAAGTATGTGGGGAATGCTTGGATTGATAGAGTCCTACCGCCAATTGTGGTTGGTCCAATTATCATCGTAATCGGTTTGAGTCTTGCGGCAAATGCAGTCAAGGATGCGACAATGGTTAATGATACCTATAGTATCTTTAGTCTTGTGATTTCTATGGTAACTCTCTTTTCCGTCATCCTCTTTAATATGTATGGCAAGAAGATCGTCGGTGTTATCCCAATTTTGCTTGGTTTAATTGTAGGCTATATTTTCTCAGTGGTTCTTGGTTGGTTAACGGGCCATGAGTTTGTCCAATTTTCAAAAGTTGCGGCTGCTCATTGGTTCCAAGTTCCAAGTTTTGACATTCCGTTTGTGAATTATGACTTCAAACTCTATCCAAGTGCGATTTTGACAATGGTCCGATTGCCTTTGTGACGATGACTGAACACTTTGGGCATGTTATGGTTTTGAATAGTTTAACTGGACGTGATTACTTTAAAGATCCAGGTCTTGATCGTACTCTAACAGGTGATGGTTTGGCACAGATTATCGCTGGTTTCTTTGGAGCTCCTCCGGTAACTTCTTATGGTGAAAATATTGGGGTTATGGCCCTCAGTAAGGTCTACTCAGTTTACGTTATTGCGGGCGCAGCAGTGATTGCGGTCTTGATGAGTTTTATTGGTAAGGTGTCTGCTCTCTTGAGTTCCATACCAACAGCTGTTTTGGGTGGAATTTCAATTGCCCTCTTTGGGGTTATCGCTGCTAGCGGTTTGAAAATTTTAGTTGAACATAAGATCGATTTTGATAATAAAAAGAATCTCTTGATTGCTAGTGTTATCTTGGTATCTGGTATCGGTGGTTTGATGATTGACCTTGGCGGTTCTTCAAATTACGGGTGTGGCAAGTTCAACCATTCTTGGTATCTTGCTCTATCAAATCTTGCCAGATCCTAAAAAAGGTAGCAAAGATTAGTCAATCAATTTAAAAAAGGAAAAACTATGGCGATTGCAGATGGAAAAGTGTCACTGAAACATTTGGTGACAATGGAAACCCTCACGAATGAAGAGGTCTTGGGCCTGATTCGTCGAGGTGGAGATTTTAAAAATGGCAGAGCTGATTTCCAGCTGGATCGACAGTATTTCGCTGCCAATCTCTTTTTTGAAAATTCAACACGAACACACAAGTCCTTTGAAGTAGCTGAGAAAAAACTTGGATTGGACGTGATTGAGTTTGATGCTGGGACTAGCTCAGTAAATAAGGGTGAAACCCTCTATGATACGATCTTAACCATGTCTGCTTTGGGCGTTGACATCTGTGTGGTCCGCCACTCGGAAGTCGATTACTACAAGCAGTTGATTAATAGTAGAACTATTCAGACTTCTATTGTCAATGGTGGTGATGGTTCTGGGCAACACCCAAGTCAGTGTTTGCTTGATTTGATGACCATTTACGAAGAGTTCGGAACTTTTGGAAATCTAAAGATTTGTATTGCAGGCGATATTACGCATTCGCGTGTAGCTAAGTCAAATATGCGAATTCTCAAGCGTTTGGGAGCACAGATTTATTTTGCTGGTCCGGCAGAGTGGTACTCGAATGAGTTTGATGTTTATGGTCAGCATGTGGCCATTGACGACGTCATTGAGGACTTGAATGTACTCATGTTGCTTCGTGTTCAGCACGAACGTCATGGGGATGACAAAGGATTTTCAAAAGAAGACTACCATGCTCTCTATGGTTTGACTGAAGAACGTTATGCCAAGTTAGCAGATCAAGCAATCATTATGCACCCAGCTCCGGTTAATCGTGATGTGGAGATTGCTGATAGTCTGGTTGAAGCACCTAAGGCTCGTATCGTTGCTCAGATGCAAAACGGGGTCTTTGTCCGTATGGCGATTATTGAAGCTATTTTAAATGGCAAAGCGTAAACAACGTTAACAGATTCCTGAGAGAATCAGACGAAAAAGAACACGCCTAAGCCTTGTGCAAACGAATTACTTTTTGACTCAGCTGCATTATTGTTGTTTGCTTTAGACTTGAGACGGGCCTTGTTCTAAGTGAAAGGAACAATTTACTATAATGGCAAAACGTTTACTTATTTTGGAAGACGGCACTATTTTTGAAGGTCAGGCCTTCGGTGCTGATGTGGATGTGACGGGTGAAATCGTCTTTAATACTGGTATGACAGGTTATCAAGAATCTATCACAGACCAGTCTTACAATGGTCAAATTTTGACTTTTACTTATCCACTTGTTGGTAACTACGGTGTTAACCGTGACGACTATGAGTCAATTAAGCCAACGACTAAGGGAGTGGTTGTGTCAGAGGCTAGCCGTCGTGCCAGCAATTGGCGTAACCAAATGACCTTGGATGAGTTTTTGAAAGCTAAAAACATCCCGGGTGTTTCTGGTATTGATACACGTGCTTTGACTAAGATTATCCGTCAACATGGTACCATGAAGGCGACTTTGGCTAAACCTGGAGACAGCATTGAGCACTTGCAAGATCAATTGCGTGCCACTGTTTTGCCAACCAACAATATTGAGCAGGTATCAACTAAGACAGCCTACCCAGCACCAGGTGTTGGTAAAAATATCGTTTTGGTTGACTTTGGTCTCAAGCACTCTATCTTGCGTGAATTTTCAAAACGTGATTGTAATGTGATGGTTGTTCCTCATGACATCACAGCTGAAGAAATTCTCCATCTCAATCCAGATGGCGTGATGTTGTCAAATGGTCCAGGTAACCCTGAAGATGTACCATATGCACTCGATATGATTCGTGGTATCCAAGGTAAAATTCCCAATTCTTTGGTATTTGTATGGGTCACCAGTTGTTTAGTTTGGCTAATGGTGCCAAGGCCTACAAGATGAAGTTCGGTCACCGTGGATTTAACCATGCGGTTCGTGAAATTGCGACTGGTCGTGTTGATTTCACCAGCCAAAACCATGGTTATGCCATTGACCGTGAGTCACTTCCAGATTGCCTCATGGTAACACACGAAGAAATTAACGATAAGTCAGTTGAAGGTGTTCGTCACCGTGACTTCCCTGCATTCTCAGTGCAATTCCACCCAGATGCAGCGCACCTGGTCCACACGATGCTAGCTATCTCTTTGATGAGTTCTTGGAATTGATTGATGCTTTCCAAGCTGAAAAAGCACGTCGTTAATTGCAACTGTCTAGTGACTATAGTGGGGTGTGACCCTTGTTCGCCCCAGTCTACTACCTTATTTAATGACAACCAGAGAGTTGTCAAATAGAAAGGAAATTAAGGACTTGTATTCAGTTAAAGAGACTAATTAAACTGTATTGTTTTCAGTTTTAGTGATGCTTGCTTTGATTACAAGGAGTTACAGATTCCTTATTAAGTTAAAAGCGTCATGTTAAAATATTATCTTAAACTGAACACGGACGGAAAGCTCGGATTTAGAACAATCGTTTTGGATGCTGGCATCCTGCAACGATGCCTAAAATCCTAGCGCTTTCTGGTCGTCCTTTGTATCTTAAATATGCCTAAACGTTCTGATATTAAAAAAATTATGGTTATCGGGTCTGGTCCTATCATCATTGGTCAGGCTGCTGAGTTCGACTACGCTGGTACGCAAGCCTGCTTGGCCTTGAAAGAAGAAGGTTACAGTGTTGTCCTTGTTAACTCTAACCCTGCGACAATCATGACTGATAAGGAAATCGCAGACAAGGTTTACATTGAACCAATTACCCTTGAGTTTGTCACACGTATTCTTCGTAAAGAGCGTCCTGATGCCCTCTTGCCAACACTTGGTGGACAAACTGGTTTGAACATGGCAATGGAATTGTCAAAAGCTGGTATTCTTGAAGAACTCGGAGTAGAGCTTTTGGGAACAAAATTGTCTGCCATTGACCAAGCTGAAGACCGTGACCTCTTCAAACAATTGATGGAAGATTTGGAACAACCAATTCCAGAATCTGAAATCGTCAATACGGTTGAAGAAGCAGTTGCCTTTGCGACAGAAATTGGTTACCCAGTTATCGTGCGTCCTGCCTTTACCCTTGGTGGTACTGGTGGTGGTATGTGTGCCAACGAAGAAGAACTTCGTGAAATCGCTGAAAATGGCTTGAAATTGTCACCAGTAACACAATGTTTGATTGAACGTTCTATCGCTGGTTTCAAGGAAATCGAATACGAAGTTATGCGTGATGCCGCAGACAATGCTCTTGTGGTATGTAACATGGAAAACTTTGACCCAGTTGGTATCCACACAGGGGACTCAATCGTATTTGCCCCAACGCAAACCTTGTCAGATATTGAAAACCAAATGCTTCGTGATGCCAGCTTGAAGATTATCCGTGCCCTTAAAATTGAGGGTGGCTGTAACGTACAGTTGGCTCTTGACCCACTAATAGCTTCAAGTACTATGTTATCGAAGTAAACCCTCGTGTATCACGTTCATCAGCCCTTGCCTCAAAAGCAACTGGTTACCCAATCGCCAAATTGGCAGCCAAGATCGCTGTTGGTTTGACACTTGATGAAATGATTAACCCAGTCACTGGTACAACTTATGCCATGTTTGAACCAGCCCTTGACTATGTGGTTGCTAAGATTCCACGTTTCCCATTTGATAAATTTGAACATGGTGAACGTCGCCTTGGTACTCAGATGAAAGCAACAGGTGAAGTTATGGCTATCGGTCGTAACATCGAAGAGTCACTTCTTAAAGCCTGCCGTTCACTTGAAATCGGAGTTTACCACAATGAAATGTCTGAGCTTGCCGAAGTAACAGACGATGCCTTGGTTGAAAAGATTGTTAAAGCTCAAGACGACCGTCTCTTCTACCTCTCTGAAGCTATCCGTCGTGGTTACACTATTGAAGAATTGTCAGAGTTGACTAAGATTGATATCTTCTTCCTTGACAAATTGCTCCATATCTTTGAATTGGAACAAGAATTGGCTACTCACGTAGGCGATGTTGAAGTTCTGAAAGAAGCTAAACGTAACGGTTTCTCTGATCGTAAGATTGCTTTGATCTTTGGAATCAAACAGCTGACCAAGTACGTGCGACACGTTTGGAAAATCATATTGTTCCTGTTTACAAGATGGTCGATACCTGTGCGGCTGAGTTCGAGTCATCAACACCGTATTTCTACTCAACTTACGAGTGGGAAAATGAATCAATCAAATCTGATAAAGAATCTGTCATCGTTCTTGGTTCAGGTCCTATCCGTATCGGACAAGGGGTTGAGTTCGACTATGCGACAGTTCACTCTGTAAAAGCTATCCAGGCTGCAGGTTACGAAGCTATCATCATGAACTCTAACCCTGAGACAGTTTCAACAGACTTCTCAGTTTCAGATAAACTTTACTTTGAACCATTGACCTTCGAAGACGTGATGAACGTTATTGAATTGGAACAACCTAAGGGTGTCGTGGTTCAGTTTGGTGGACAAACAGCCATCAACTTGGCAGAGCCATTGTCTAAAGCTGGTGTGAAAATCTTGGGTACACAGGTTGCTGACCTTGACCGTGCCGAAGACCGTGACCTCTTTGAACAAGCCCTTAAAGATTTGGACATTCCACAACCACCAGGACAAACAGCGACAAATGAAGAAGAAGCGGTTGAAGCAGCTCGTAAGATTGGCTTCCCAGTTCTTGTTCGTCCGTCATACGTTTTGGGTGGACGTGCCATGGAAATCGTTGAAAATGAAGAAGACCTTCGTTCTTACATGCGTACAGCCGTTAAGGCAAGTCCAGACCACCCAGTCCTTGTTGATAGCTATATCATTGGACGTGAGTGTGAAGTGGATGCCATCTCTGATGGTAAGGATGTCTTGATTCCAGGTATTATGGAACACATCGAACGTGCGGGGGTTCACTCAGGGGACTCAATGGCAGTTTACCCACCACAAACCCTTTCTAAGAAAATCCAAGAGACTATCGCTGATTACACTAAACGCTTGGCTATTGGTCTTAACTGTATCGGTATGATGAACATCCAGTTCGTTATTAAGGACGAAACGGTCTATGTTATCGAGGTTAACCCACGTGCCAGCCGTACAGTACCATTCTTGTCTAAGGTGACTGATATCCCAATGGCTCAAGTTGCTACAAACTTGATTCTTGGTAAATCATTGGCTGAGCAAGGTTACAAAGATGGTCTTTACCCAGAAAGTAACCATGTCCATGTCAAAGCACCAGTCTTTCTCATTCACAAAATTGGCTCAGGTAGATAGTCTCCTTGGACCTGAAATGAAATCAACTGGTGAAGTTATGGGTACAGATGCGACTCTTGAAAAAGCGCTCTATAAAGCCTTTGAAGCATCTTACCTCCACTTGCCAACCTTTGGTAATGTCATCTTTACTATTCATGATGATACCAAAGAAGAAGCCCTTGACTTGGCTCGTCGTTTCGATGCTATCGGTTATGGTATCTATGCAACTGAGGGAACAGCTAAGTTCTTGAATGAACACGGGGTTCACGCAACGCTTGTTAACAAATTGGGTGAAAATGATGATAACGACATTCCAGCCCTCGTTCGTACAGGTAAAGCACAAGCTATTATCAATACAGTTGGTAACAAACGTACTTATGACGAAGACGGAGCAGCTATCCGTAGCTCAGCTATTGAAGCTGGAATTCCACTCTTCACAGCGCTTGATACAGCAGATGCTATGGTGCGTGTGCTTGAAAGCCGTAGCTTTACAACAAAGCTATCTAATCACGAAATGAAGTCTCAGCTTTGCTGGGTTTTTCTTACAACGAATGTAAGCTAAGAAGTTAAAATGAAAGCTTAGGCTATAGTTTTGTTTCCAAAGATTCTGCTATACTAGAAACATGATTATTACCACATCTTTACGTGAAAATGAGGCCTTGATTGCACGTGCTCAAGAATTAGCTAGCGAACTAGGAGCTGACTATCAGCCACGACGCAAGTTGTCTTTATCCAAATGTCTGGAACGATTTGGCCCCTTTTATCTTCTATATAAGGACAGATTGTCTTTTGTCAATGCAGATGCCAGTGAGTTGACCTTTCATCCAGATACGGCTGTCCTTCGGCTTAAGGCTCCACATGATGCTTTAATTAGTCTTTTGGGGCAATCTCCCAAGTCTATTCTTGACACGACCATGGGGTTGGCTTCAGATAGTCTAGTGATGGCAGCAGTGGGAAATAAGGTGACAGCCCTTGAGAGTCAAGAAGTGATTTTTCAGGTGGTTTCTCGTGGTCTGGCCACTTATCAGACGGATAATAAGCAGATTGAAAAGGCCATGCGGTCTATTAAGGCTGTTAAGAGTGATAGTTTAACCTTTTTAAAATCTCAGACTGATCATTCTTTTGATATTATCTATGCTGATCCTATGTTTTCAGAGACTATCAAGGAATCGGAAAATCTACAAGCTATCAAACCTCTGGCCTAATGGCAGTCGCTTAACGCGAGAATGGCTCGATGAGGCTAAACGTGTTGGCCGAGAACGAATTATCATCAAGGCACATTTTCGTGACTCTGTTTTTGAGGAACTTGGTTTTGAACGTCAGGTTCGTCCCAATCAAAAGTTGCACTATGGTGTGATGGAACTCATTGACACGGAATATTAAAAACATCACAATTTCTATATCTATAGAACACAATCAGAATGAGAGACTTATGTGAAAGAAAATCAGTCCAAAGTTATTTAAAAATAAAAAAAGAGTTTGGATTATTGAAGGTAAAAAAGGAACAACTTGCCTAGTCCGCTCTTCTAATTGGTATGGTGAGGGCAAAATCGGAACAGTACGTTTATTTTGACAATACTATTGGACGAAATGCATCTATGACAGTCTATGTTGGTGAGAAAATTAGTGTTGCTCAGCAATTGATCCAATATGACAGCACATCAGCCTAAGCAGCCTATGATACAGATAGTCGTGCTTATAATATGGCAAGATCGTGACTGCAATTTTTTCCAACAGTATGGAACAGCTCCTTTGGTTTCAACGCAAACAAATAGTAATTCGTATGAGGATGATTATTCAACGCCTACAGTCAGACCTCAACAGCGTCAGCAAACCGAGGCAAGTAATTACCAAACCTTGCAAGATTATAATGATGCCGTTGCTAACGCAGCATCAGAGCTAGAAAAGGGCGCAAGATGTCCTCAACCAAACCATCATTGTTTCAGATGTTAATGGAACAGTCGTAGAGGTTGCGGACTCTGTGGACCCTGCTTCAAAAGAGAGCCAAACCCTAGTTCATGTGACAAGTGAAGGCCAATTTGAGATTCAAGGGACCTTAACAGAATATGACATTCCAAATATTTCAGTAGGTCAAAAGGTCAAAATTACTTCCAAAGTATACCCAGATCAAACTTGGACAGGGAAAGTTAGCTACGTTTCCAATTATCCTAAGCAAAATGCCAGTCAGTCAGATGGGACATCTGGCAATTCAGGTCAGTCAGGTTCCCAGTATGAATATAAGGTTCAATTGACTAGCTCCATCGGCAAACTTAAGCAAGGTTTTAATGTATATCTTGAAGTGACAAATGATGATGTCTTGTTGGTTCCTGTAACTGCTGTGAGCAAGAAAGGAACTGACAACTATGTCTGGCTTTACGATGATGAGACTCAGAAAATCAAGCAAGTTAGGATCAAACTTGGTAATGCCGATGCCAAGCAACAAAAAATTGCATCAGGACTGAAAGAGGTTCAAAAAGCATTATTACAAGGCTGAAAAATCCTTTAAGGATGGCGAGACACTAAAGGCTGAGGAGCTAGATCCTGCTTATGCAGATTTGGCAAAACCTACCAAACTGGTTAAAGAAGTTTGGCTAGAGCAAGTGGCCAAGCAGACGCCAGGTATCGATAGTAATTTTGTGACCAACAACCTAACGTCCTCTATCTACCTCCAAAAAACTGTGAAGAATGTTAATATCACAGGTGCCAGCCAGGGCTACTTTAAAGCTAAAAAGTTAGAGATGTTGACAGGACGTTCCTTGCAAGACAATGATTATAAAAACTTTTCGCGAGTCATTGTCATTGATCAGATGGTGGTTAAAAAACTCTTTGAGACGAATGGAGGATGCCCTTAACCAAGTGGTTACTATTGGGAACAATGATTATCGTGTGATTGGTGTTTATAAGAATAAAGACACAGCAATCGGTGCCTATGGTGAAATTGGAACAGCTCTTGTGGCCAATACCCAGTTAGCAGCTGAAAATAATACCGATGCTATTGGTCAGATTTTTTTCCATGTGACCGATGTGAAAAATAGTAGCAGTGTTGCTAAGGATGCTGCCAAACGCTTGACCCAGTTGGCCCAAGATGACAATGGAGAATATAAGGCAGCAGACATGAGCTCGGCCCTAGATCAGGTGAACACGATCTTTGGAACCATTACCACCGTTGTCGGAGCTATTGCTGGGATTTCACTCTTAGTTGGTGGAATCGGTGTTATGAACATCATGTTGGTTTCGGTAACTGAGCGGACACGAGAGATTGGTCTTCGTAAGGCTTTAGGCGCCACATGTCGTAAAATCTTGACTCGTTTTTGATTGAATCGATGGTCCTTACCATCCTGGATGGCCTGATTGGTCTAGGTTTTGCGGCCCTAGTCGTTGGACCAATTGGGAATGCCATGGAGCTTAAAGCGACGGTCTCTCTTGGTGTAGCCATGGGAAGCATAGGCTTCTCAGCAGGTGTAGGAATCCTGCCGGCAAATAAGGCATCAAAACTCGATCCTATCGAAGCACTCAGATATGATTAGAACATGACCTCTTGAAATCTTTAGATTTTGAGAGGCTTTATGATGTTCAAAAAAGATAGAGAAAAAATCCAAAAAAGTTGTATTTTTCTCTTGACGTCTGATTTAGGTCATGGTATTATATATGAGGTTTGAAAAAAACTGACCTAAGACAGTTGGGGAGCTAAACTCATAAACATCCAACCGAGGCACAAAACGTAACTATTTTTTTGTAACGTATTGTACTTTCGTGTCTAGGTTTAGGTACGATTTTTTTGTGCCTAGCCCAAAAATAAAAACGGAGGTAAAACTACTAATGAGTGAAGCTATTATTGCTAAGAAAGCTGAACAGGTTGCGATTGTCGCTGAGAAAATGAAAGCTGCAGCATCTATCGTTGTTGTTGACTCTCGTGGACTTACAGTTGACCAAGATACAGTTCTTCGTCGTAATCTTCGTGAATCAGGCGTTGAATTTAAAGTTATCAAAAACTCAATCTTGACTCGTGCAGCTGAAAGAAGCAGGTCTTGAAGACCTTAAAAGGACTCTTCGTTGGTCCATCTGCAGTAGCATTCTCAAACGAAGATGTTATCGCACCAGCGAAAGTTATTAGCGAATTTGCTAAAGGCGCTGAAGCTCTTGAAATCAAAGGTGGTGTTGTTGACGGTGCGATCACTTCAGTCGAAGAAATCAACGCTCTTGCATCACTTCCAAACAAAGAAGGTATGCTTTCTATGCTCCTTTCTGTACTTCAAGCGCCAGTGCGCAACGTTGCATACGCTGTCAAAGCGGTTGCAGAAAGCAAAGAAGACGGCGCTGCGTAAGCCCATCTTCACAACTCGTAGCCTAAGCTACGGTTAAAAAATTATATTAAAAAACACATTTGGAGGAAATCACAATGGCATTGAACATTGAAAACATTATTGCTGAAATTAAAGAAGCTTCAATCCTTGAATTGAACGACCTTGTAAAAGCTATCGAAGAAGAGTTTGGCGTAACTGCTGCTGCTCCTGTAGCTGCTGCTGCAGCTGGTGCTGCTGACGCTGGTGCTGCTAAAGATTCATTCGACGTTGAATTGACATCTGCAGGCGACAAAGAAAGTTGCTGTTATCAAAGTTGTTCGTGAAATCACAGGCGAAGGTCTTAAAGAAGCTAAAGCTATCGTTGACGGTGCACCATCAGTTATTAAAGAAGGTGTTGCTGCAGCTGAAGCTGAAGAAATCAAAGCTAAACTTGAAGAAGCTGGAGCTTCAGTTACTCTTAAATAATAGTCATATAGCTATTTAATTGCGGAATCCTACTATACCGGTTTTTATTGCGATAAGCGATTATGAGAAACTGTTTGAATTAATAGGTTCCCTACCCAAAAACTGCCAAATTTATTTTTGGTAGTTTTTTTGTTTTTCTATTTTAGAATGCTTTTTTTATCATATCCTTTACTATGAGATTGAAATATGAACGATTTTTTGATTTATTATTTTTTGCTTGAAACAATTAAAGTGTATATGAATAGACTAGGTCATTATGGATCCAAACGAGTATGATAGTTTTTTACTTTATCTATGAAAGGAATATGTGCACATTGAACTAAAGGGATACTGTCAATAATTATGTGTAAACACTCAAGTAGAGTTGAAGAATGTTAATCAAATAAGCTTTCAAGTGTGTCAGCACATTGGCCAAACCCTTTATGGATGCGTTGATTTTGCTTGAAATTATAATCTTCAAACAGGGTAACTAAATAACGTTCCAGAGCCTCCTCGTTAGGAAAAAGAACCTTCTTTTTCGTTTGACGTTTGATTTCTTTGTTAAGAGACTCAATGAGGTTTGTCGAATAAATGCTATGCCAAATCTGGTAGGGAAACTGATAAAAAGTTAAAAGATTATCCGTATTCTCCAGACTTTCCATGACTTTCCTATACTTTGGTTTCCATTCGGCGAGAAAGTTCTCTAAAATTTGTCCTGCCATTTCTAAATTTTCAGCACGATAAATCGTTTTAAATTGCTCCAGAATAACCGCTCTATCTGCTCGTTTCACTTTACTAGCTAGATTTCGACTAATATGAATTAAGCAACGTTGTTGTTTAGCTAATGGGTAAGCCTGATTGATAATCTGTTCAAGCCCCTTGAAGCCATCGGTCACTACAAGAGAAACCTGTTGGATTCCTTGGTTTTGAAGCTTGTCTAACAGGGTGGACTAAGAAGCATTGTTTTCATTTGGGGCGATTTCATATCCAAGAACAGCCTTCTGTCCTTCTGGTGTAATGCCAAGTGCGATATGAATACATTCCTTTACTAACGGTTCCACGTCTTAATGGAAGATAGGTTCCGTCAAGAAATAAAACAGAGTAATTGGCTTCTAAGCTTCGCTCATGAAAAGTAGCGACATTCTCCTGAGTTGCTTTTGAGATATTATAAATTGTGGCAGGACTATAGTGATGACCATACATTCTGCTCGATGATATCACTAATTTCGAGTCGTTACACCGGTTTGATAGAGTTTGATAACCATCTCTTCCAAGTGGTCATCTCGACGTCCATAAGCGGGAAGCAAAGCTGGACTAAAGTTCCCATTACGATCTCTAGGAATACTCAACTGAACAGTCCCATATTTGGTTTCGAATTTCCGTGCATAGCTTCCGTTACGACTATTCCCAGAATTATAGCCTAATTTATCGTAAGGTTCATACCCTAAAAAGGCTGATAACTCTGCTTGAAGCAGATCATTCATAGCTGTTTCCAAGAGAAGTACGGAAAATTCATCACTATCTTGCTTTTGGGCTAGAAGTTAAGTAGTTCTTTGGTAAACTGAGTCATAGGAATAAATCTCTTTCTAGTAATGTTTTGCAACTCTACTATAACGGATTTATTCCTTTTTGTGTTTACACAACTTATTTTACACTACCACCATAAAAAAGCTGCTTATCATTGAAATAAAATTATAGGTGGTTTATTTTTAAAATACAAAAATATATAATCTCTTCAGGAAACTAAACTGAAAATTGAATTTCTTAATTTATTATAATAAATATCATATATTGAGTGTAATTGGGATGGCTATAAACCTTATAAAAAGCTTCTCAACGCCTATGAAACACTTTAAAAAGTTGAATATGGAAATTAGTATTCTAAGTAGCAAGCAAAGATGGTTGCTGGATTGCGTAAAATTGATTTAGACGATTAACTTTGAAGCATTAACGTTGACCTACTTCAACATCAAATTCAACTTTTTGATCTTCGTCAAGTGATTTGAATCCATCAGATTGAATTGATGAGAAGTGAGCGAACAAATCTTGACCATCTTCAGAGGTAATAAAACCAAATCCTTTAGTAGCGTTAAACCATTTTACTGTTCCATTTGCCATAATATATTTATTTCCTTTCGACAAAATTGTAAATCTTATTTTGCGAAAGTGAATCTATAAAACATTTTACTCATTACAAAATCTACTTCTTCATAGTAACACTAATTATACTCAATGTCAAGCTACTCTCTGATTAATAAAATCCATATCGTAGTGACATGGATTTTATGAACTGTAGGGAAAGTAACTAATCTTTCCCTCACTCAGTATAACATTTTAATTCGTTTTTGCAATAGCAATAAATAAAAAAGCAAAGGACACCCCATGCTTTAACGGCTCTATAATTTCTGTAGTGGGTAAATCCTCTATGGAGATTATGGAGCCTTTTTGATTGTAGAAAAAAAGTCCCATATGACCTATAATGAAAAGCGACTAAACCATCATTTTAGAAAGACTCATATGGAACAACTAAATCTTATCACAAATTTTCTTGGAATAAAAGACAAAAATATTATCATCACTAATGAATACGATATGGAATGCACAAAGAACTTCACGGTTACTTGGATTACGAGTCTCCTAAATGTCCTGCCTGCAAGGGACAGATGGGCAAATACGACTTCCAGAAAGCCTCTAAAATCCCGTATCTGGAGTGTGCTGGCTACCGAACTCTCATTCGCCTGAAAAAGCGCCGTTTCAAGTGTAAGGAGCGGAAAAATGGCTGTCGCGGAAACTTCTCTGGTCAAGAAGAATCACCAAATCGCAACCGTCGTCTATCAGAAAATCGCTCAATTGCTCATTGAAAAACAGTCTATGACCGACATTGCCAAGCGCCTTGCCGTCTCTACCTCAACCGTCAGTCGCAAGCTAAATGAGTTCCAATTTAAAACCGACTGGAATTGGCTGCCTGAGAATATGAGCTGGGATGAGTACGGCTTCAAGAAGGGAAAAATGAGTTTCATCGCTCAGGATTTCGACTCATTAAAAGTCATCACAATCCTCGACGGACGCACGCAAGCAACGATTAGAAACCACTTCCTACGCTATTCCAGACAGGATAGAAATCGCGTTAAAGTCATCACTATGGACATGTTTAGCCCTTATTACGACATCGCCAGAAAATTATTCCCTAACGCTAAGATTGTCCTCGATCGCTTTCATTGTGCAACACCTTAGTCGTGCTATGAACCGCGTCCTCATTCAAATCATGAACCATTTGGACCGTCAGTCACAGGAATATCGTGCCCTGAAACGCTACTGGAAACTGATCCAACAAGATAGTCGCAAACTCAACGATAAACGCTTTTATCGTCCGACTTTTCGTGCGCATTTAACCAACAAGGAAATCCTAGAAAAGCTACTGTCATACTCTCAAGAACTGAGAGAACATTATGAACTCTACCAACTTTTACTTTTCCATTTCCAAGAGAAGAACTCGGACCATTTCTTTGACCTCCTTGAAGAGACGAGTTCCAGCGTACACCCTATCTTTCAGACAGTTTTTAGAACTTTTTTGAAAGATAAAGACAAGATTATCAACGCCCTCGAACTGCCGTATTCAAACGCAAAACTGGAAGCAACGAACAATCTCATCAAGGTCATTAAGCGAAATGCCTTTGGCTTCAGGAACTTTGAAAACTTTAAGAAACGGATTTTGATGGCAGTAAATATTAAAAAAGAGAAGACCAAACTGGTCCTCTCAAGAATTTAGCTTTTCATCTACCCACTACAGTTGACAAAGAGCCGCTTTAACTCATTTATCTTTTATGTACGTTTGAATCATAACGACCACGAGACGTCATTTTGATATCAAAAGTAACCTTTTGACCTTCATCGTATTTTTTAAAATCATTTCCCTGAATAGATATGAGATAAGCAAACACATCTTGCATATCATCTGCCATAATAAAACCATAGCCTTTGTCAGCGTTAAACCAATTTATTGTTCCTTTATTCATGTAATACATCCTTTCGCATCATCTGTAAATCCTATTTTGCGAAAAAGTGCATTCCTAAAACATTTAAACTCGAGACAAAACCTACCTCTTAATAGTAACACCTATTCTTACCAAAGTCAAATTGGTCTATTTAAAACTTATTGATTTTCTTGTGATTACCCAGATTTTCATGAGGATTTGCTTTAGCAAGTGTTAGGGTTTCTCTATCAACCACCCTGACATCATGGTTTTCTAATTCAACAATTAGTGCATACTTATAGAGATTAATATCTCCAGAAACGACTGTTGCTTGTTCCCCATTAGATTTTGTTAGGACACATTTGCAAAAGTGCCGTTTGACTTGTACGATTAATACCGATTGGACGGAATTGGCGTAGACTCATAGCGTCTCCTTGAGGTCCATAAGGATCATAAGGCGTATCTTGATAATGTAAGACTCAAACGTATTTAACATCTTCAACTGTAATTTTGCGGTAAGGTTTTGGCACCATGGAATAAAGAATGATTTTGATCATAGTCCTTTTGATTCAAAAATTTCTACATTGCCCGGGTGTATTATAATGATGATCCTATCTCGTTGGCTACCAAAAGCATAACGTGGATTAAAGTGTTCATTAGAATAAGTCAAATCCAAGTGGATGTTTATTAATGAAGTCTCTAATGTCTGGTGAGGCAAGATAGTCGTCTGGATTTTCAAACTCATAGTGATCGATACCAAGTTGGTTTGGGTTAGTTAACATAGGCATCGTCTGGAACACGTCTTGCAATCCAATTGTGACCACCAATTGTTTTCAACCACCAAATTTCCTCAGTATCTGCAAAGGCAATACCATTTGACTCATATGGGCCATAAGTTTCAAGGAGTTCACCCAAGCGAAGGACGCCTTCACGCGCAGTTTTAATATAAGGCAAGACCAAAGTCAGCATATCCTCTTCTCCAAAGCCATCTTTTAACAAGAGGGTCTGCACCGAGAACACGCGCATTAGTGGTGATTGTTTCTGTTGCACTCATGGCAACATTAGCTGAGTTAATACCAGCCCCTCCCCAGATACCGTTTTTACTAAGCGCATCTGGTACAGAGGTATATCGTAAAGGACTTATCTGGCAAATCAATTGAAAACTTGCTAAGCACAGACTGGTAATGACGCGGTTGGTCTTCAGGGGTTATTACTAGGAACTCTTTGGGCGTAAAAACGCCTGATTGAGAATCCTCAGTACGTGCAATCATGGTAGAGCCATCATATGAAGCTTTCCTACCTACTAAAATTGTTGTACAAGCCATAAAAAAGCTTCATTTCTATTTACAAATCGTCTGCTATCTTATTTATTTTTCTGAGACGATGGTTGACACCACTCTTGGTTAGAGGAGGTTCTATACTATCTGCGATTTGCTGGATAGAATAATCTGGATTAGCAATACGGAGTTGGGCAATTTGACGCAGTTCAACTGGTAAAATCTCCAAGCCAACCGTATCCATAATCTTGATAATATTATTAATTGTTTTCATGCTAGCACTAATCGTCCTAGCAATATTCGCTGTCTCAGCATTATTAGCACGATTGAGGTCATTTCTGGTCTCCCTCATGATTTTGACCTCTTCAAAAATCTCCTTAGAGGTCATGGCACCAATAACAATGAGAAAATCCATAATATCCTCTGCTTTTTGAAGATAAGTCACAAATCCATTTTTATGTTGTAAAACCTTGGCATCAAGCATAAATTTTTTCATAAGAGAGGCTAAATCTTCTGCGTGGTCCTGATAAACAGAGAAAATTTCCAATTGATAACGTCCTTTTTCAGGATCACGTACCGTTCCAGTTGCCAAAAAGTAAATAGGATCTTCCAGCATCGTCATCTTCCATTACTGACGTTTCAATACCTGTTTCAAAGCCAAAGAAAGAATCTGCCAATTGTAAATCAGACAAAATATCATTGACATTCTCAGCAACAAAGAGACAGTGTAAACACGATTTTTCTTGAGATTAGTCTTGTTGTAATGTCTCAATTCAGGATTGCAACGGTAGCGATTTTCTATCAACTGGTAGATATGACGAGCAATTTTTGCATTCTCTGTCGAAATCGAGAGAGTCAGTCCTTGATTCGTTAAACCAACGGAACCAGACATCTTAATTAATGCTGACAATTCCGCTATATCTTTACTCGAGGCTGCAATTATCTCTTCTTTAACCTTAATTGTGAAACTCATGACTTGTTCCTCACTAGATGCATGAGCTCATCCACTACCAAGTCACCATGGTGGAAGGCACCACCATTTTCAAGTCGCAAAAAATTAGAAGACACAACTGTTTTTGCTTCGACGTAAGCCCTCAAAATCATGCTCAACCTGAACAAGGTATTCATCAAATTTATTACTAGCCATGTATTCCCGAGGAACCTTCTTGACGTTAACCAAAACATTATCGATAACATCAGAGCCAAGATGACGATTGAGAACGGCCACATGGTCAGCATCTGAGAAGTGCTCCGTTTCTCCGTACTGAGTCATAATATTACAAATGTACGTGACATCAGCCTTGGTCTCGATAAGAGCCTGACGAATCTCTGGTATAACTAGGTTGGGCAAAATTGATGTATAAAGTGAGCTAGCCAGGTCCTAGTACAATCATATCACTATTCATAATAGCATCAACAACCTTACGACTAGCCTTCGGCACATCTTCATTGTAGGCGTTAGTCACATAGACACGCTCAATCATACCATCGTATTGGGAAATGCTACTCTCACCTGCCACCTCATGACCATCTTGAAAAACGGCATGAAGAGTTAGAGCAGTCTCGCTGGCAGGATAAATCTTACCTGTAACATGGAAAAACTTCGTTAAGAAGCTGCATAGCATTATAGGTAGACCCTTGCATTTCTGAGATTCCAGCGATAATTAGATTTCCAAGTGGGTGACCAGCCAAAGCACCATCGGTTTTATCAAAACGATATTGGAAAACTCTTTCATAAAGTTTAGGCATATCACTCATAGCTACCAAAACATTACGCAAATCCCCTGGAGGTGTCAGTTGCATGATATCACGCAAATCTCCCGAAGAACCGCCATCATCAGCCACAGTTACAACAGCGGTGATATCAACATCTTTATGACGCAAACTACGAAGAATAACTGGAATACCAGTTCCCCCCAACTTATTACTGTAATTCTTGGTTTTTTCATGAACGATTCACTGTCTCCTTACGTCGATCCTTATCACGATGTGTTTCATTGACTGTCCAATCATTTTTTAAATCTTGGGCCAGACGATGTGCAAAAGCTACACTACGGTGCTGACCACCTGTACACCCAACAGCAATGGTAAGAACAGATTTACCTTCTTTTTGATAGCCTGGAAGAATTGGTTTAATGAGATGATTTAAATTCTTGTAAAAATCCTCTGATTCCTTATGAGTCATAACAAAATCATAAACTTCTTTGTCCAAGCCAGTGAGGTTACGAAGAGTAGGATCATAATATGGATTTGGCAAGAAACGGACATCAAAAACCAAATCTGCATCCAATGGCAATCCATATTTAAAACCAAAACTCACAACTTCAATACGGAAAGAAGATTGGTCTTGTTCAGATGAAAATTGTTCAGAAATAGCCTTACGAAGCTGACGTGGAGTTAGTTTAGTTGTATCCACCACGTTTTGACTCAAACTCTTAAGCGGTGACAAAAGCTCACGCTCTAGCTTAATGCCATCCAAAACACGTCCATCTGCCGCTAGTGGATGACTACGACGCGTCTCTTTATAACGTGAAACTAATTCACCATCAGTAGCATCTAAGAAAAGAATTTTGAAATTGAGTTCCTCATTGCTTTCCAACTGATCTAGAATATCGTTAATTTCGTCAAAGAAAACACGACTACGCATGTCTACAACAAGAGCAATCTTATCTGTCTCTTCACTATGTTTCAACAACTCAATAACCTTTGGCACCAATGAAGGTGGCATATTATCAATAGTGAAGTATCCAATATCCTCAAAGGATTGAATGGCCACAGTCTTACCTGCACCACTCATCCCTGTAACAACAACTAAATTAATTATCTTTGTCTTCATGAGTACCCCTTTCTAGCCTCATTACTTTCAAAATACGAATATCATCTGATAGCTTCTCAACTTGTTGACTAACTGCCATTAGCATTTCTGTCTGCAATTTTTGAATTGTCAGAAAATCTGATTGGTCTTGTTGCACCAAGTGATCAATCTTTTCATGTAAAAGTCGGATTTCTTCCTTTGATTGTTTATTGACGTGATAGTCATTTCGTGCTTGCAATCGATCATAATCCGATGCTCGATTCTGACTCATCATAATCAGAGGTGCCTGAACTGCAGCCAGTGTAGATAAGGCGAGATTCAACAAAATAAATGGGTACTTGTCAAAGGCAATACCAAAGGGTTGGACGACATTCAGCACCATCCAAATCCCCATAAAAGCAATGAATGACAAGATAAAAATCCAAGATCCACCAAATCTGGCCACTTCATCCGCCACCTTTTGGCCAAAAGTAATTCGACTATCCAATTGTTCCTGGACATCCTTATCTTTGTATAGCAAACCCTTGGTCACATCATGAACTGTTTCACGCACATGCTTATTTTTCTCATTAGCATCTGCGATAACCTCGTCGAGAAAAACTAACCTATAATCTAAAAGACTGATATTACTTATAAAGTCATCCCCTTTTAAATCAGGGTAGTCTTTTCTTAGAAGGACCTGTAAACGACTATTAAGTCGTTCAAAATAAGAACCATCTGTCTCGTCGAACCAATCTTTAGAGATATAATCTTGAACTCTTTTTACCTTCATAGTTTCGCCTTCTTTCTAGGCTTTATTATACCACATTGAAGACTCAAACGTTCAATCAATAAAGTAAAAGAATCCAAGACTAATCTCGTGCTCCTCCTATATTGGGACAATATTTAAAATCTTATTATTGGTAGTTTAAGGTCCAGTAGTAAGTAGCATCACCAGCGACAACGCAAGCGACTGCTGCTTGGGTAACATCTGGACTCATGAGAAGGTCACAAATACCACTGAACCATCAGATTCACGACGATAAACAATACCATCACTGTTATATCTGTGTGAAATATTTTTGGCATGTAGAAGAGTTGTACTATTGTAAAGATCATCAGACAATGTAAGTTCTGGCAAACCTGCTGCTTTACCTTGTGTATTAATTTCGTTAAATACAGCCATCGCTGAATCAAAGTCAACATAATCAGAATTTCCAGTTGGTTCTACATGGTAAATAAATTTAACATATCTAAATTCAACATCACTATATTATTTGTCGTCAACACCGCTCTTGAGATTAGTTATAATAAATAGTCACGTGCCCAAGCAATTCCCTTAAAAGTGTTAAAGTTGAATCGCTGTTGAAGCTGTTTCTGAGGGTTGTTCGAGCTTCAGAATCCGTGCTTGAATCTTTAAAAGTACTTACTTACCATTTGAATAATAGTAATAATCGACATTATCTTTCAAATAATAGTGAATATCATTTCATAACGGTAGTGAGGAGCGTTTTTTCAAAATCTCATAACCAATCATTAGTGTATTGTTAGAACATCATTATTGTTATTATAGTTGTCACCACGAACCCAGCGACCGTTATAGTTCACATAGTAGCTACTTCACTTAAGATGTAGTACAAGTATATCGATATGTACTTGATTCGTTATAATTGTTATAACCATAATCATAGTTATAGTTCGGATAGTAACCTTTATATCCATAGTAGTTATACCCTGAATAATATTTATTATACTATGGATTATAAGTATAGTTTTAAGAATATCCATGACCATAATAACTATCAGCTTTACAAGCAATCGCTTATAATTTGATTTACAACTTTATTGTAAGAAATAAAACTTCTATTATCAAACTATTTTGACGATAGAAGTTTCTAATATCCAACCAATATAATGTTAAAAAGGTCTTTACTTCCGGTACCACCTAATCTATTTTTTGACAAGAAAAAAGTCCATTATTCTCATAAGGACTTTCATCATTAGATTAACGATTATCAATATTTTCAGGATATAGATCATGATTAAAAAGACGTTGCTCGGCCATATTTTCATATTTTGTTTTTGGACGACCATAGTTGTAATAGGGGTCAATTGAAATACCACCACGAGGAGTAAATTTACCCCAAACCTCAAGGTAACGAGGGTTCAAAAGCTCCACTAAATCTTTACCAATGGTATTAATACAGTTTTCGTGAAAATCACCATGGTTACGATAGCTAAAGAGATAAAGCTTTAGAGATTTAGACTCCACACAAAGCTGGTCTGGAATATAAGAAATATAAATACTGGCAAAATCAGGTTGCCCAGTAATAGGACAAAGTGACGTAAATTCTGGACAGTTGAATTTGATAAAATAATCATTATCAGCATGACGATTATCAAAAGATTCCAAAACTTGTGGAGAGTATTCAAAAATATAAGGTGTCTCCTTATTACCAAGGAGAGTGAGGTTTTTCATTTCTTCTTGTTGTGACATTTTTTCTTCCTTTGTTGTTAATTTGTTGGACCATAATATGGTCAATTTACACTTTAATATTCTATATATTTTACTTAAAAAACAATAATATTTTCAATTCTAATCTAAATTATTGAAGATTAGACACCACGTTCATTATCATAGAGTAGTGTATGAAGCTGAGGGAGAACACGGACGTTCCTCCACGAGTCATCTGCGGCTATTGTCTCCCAAAGCTCTTTGAGGCGACCTAATTGATGTTGGACAATATTACCTTCTGCTTTCGGTTCAGGATTACCAGCTGAGAGAAACATAACATCTGGTTGATACCGCTCTTGAATCATCTTAGCAAAGGCCAAATCAGCATCATCAAAGACAGGGACCTTAAAAGTAAGCTTATCAGGATCCAGCTGGGAAACAATAAAATCAAGTGTCTCCATATTGACTTCCATCTTGGATGATGGTGGTTTAGGACTTAAGGTTACTTGATCAATATCCCTTGAGCCACTCCTGCCAGCGAGACCCTTGTGTTTCAACAGCCAAGGTCACGTCTCTTGCCTTGAGTTTTGAAACAAGCTCAGCCATATTAGCCGCTAAAAGAGCTGGATTCCCTCCAGATAAGGTTACATAGTCATAAGTTCCTAGCGCATCTAAAGCCTCAATAACTTCATCAGCTGTCATACGTGTTGGTTTCTCTGACCCATCCCAAGTGAAAGCAGAATCACACCAATCACAGTGATAATCACATCCTGCAGTTCTTACAAACATGGTCTTTTGCCCAATAGCTCTACCTTCACCTTGAAAGGTCGGCCCAAAAATTTCAAGGACTGGTAATTTTAGTACTCGTTCTCTAGTCATCTAACCACTCCCGTCTAAACTCCGCAAAAGCTGTCGGTGTCTCATATAGCCGTACATACTCCAAACGAAGTTCACGCTCCTCCGAAAGATATTCACTAGTCGTCTGGAATATCCAGAAAACCATATTTTCTGCAGTCGTGTTCATATAAGGCAAAGACTCATTGAGATAACGGTGATCCAGATAAGGTTCCAAATGATTTTTGTAAATATTCTTAAGGTCACCAAAATCATAAGTCATACCACGCTCATCCAAGTAACCACTTACTGCAATCTGAAGGTGATAAGTATGGCCATGAAGGGACTTACACTTTCCCTCATAATTAAAGAGATGGTGGGCAGCATCAAAAGTAAACTCTTTAGAAACCATTGTACGGTGAAGATTATACACTAGTGACTCACCCGTTTCAGTCTTGATTTCTTTCGGTGCAAAAAACATTAAGCATCTCCTTTTTCTGCAAGATATTTTTCAAGACCTTTTTGACGCAAGTGGACAGGCAGGGCATTCCCCACAACCAGTTCCAATAATACCGTTATAGCAAGTTAGCGTTTTTTCACGAACATAGTCAAAAGCTCCAAGTTGGTCAGCCAAAGCCCAAGTCTCAGCCTTATCTAACCACATAAGAGGAGTCTGAATAACAAAGTCATAGGCCATAGCAAGGTTGAGTGTGACATTAAGTGATTTGACAAAAACATCACGACAGTCTGGATAACCAGAAAAGTCTGTCTCACAAACACCCGTAACAATATCAGTAATACTCACGTTGCTTAGCTAGAACAGCTGCAAAAGAAAGGAAAAGATGATTACGCCCGTCCACAAAAGTATTAGGAACTTCACCTTCTTCTGCCTCAATCTCAATATCAGATGTTAAGGCATTTTCAGTGATTTGACCAAGCAAAGACATGTCCAAACATGGTGTTTAAGCCCTTGCTCTTGCGCAATCTCTTTAGCTACTTAATTTCCCTATGACGTTGCCCGTAAGCAAAGTAACTAATTCAACTGTTTCATAATGTTTTAAAGCCCAAAATAGGCAGTAGGTAGAATCTGACCGCCACTAAAGACGCACCAAAGCTGATTGACGTTTCATAATATTCCTCTTTATTCGTGATGTCTGGGACAAAAAAGGCTCTGGAAGAGCCCAAAACGCCAGTAATGGTTTTTTAGCGATGGTGTCTCCCAAACATCGAAAATGATTTATCTTTAACAGTGTATCATCAGTTAAGAAAAAAAAAAGAACCAGGCTCTCTTCTCTTAGTCAATCTCAGCAATAACTTCGACTTCAATTTTAACATCTTTGGCGGCGGCGTTCTACCGCAGAACGTGCAGGGAAGTCAGCTTTAAATGCAGTCGCATAAACCTCATTAAAAGGAACAAAATCATTGATATCGCTAAGGGAAACAAGTTGTTTTGACAACATGGTCAAAGTCTGTTCCAGCTTCCGCCAAAATAGCACCAACATTTTGAACTTGTTCTGTTTGTTCTTGAATTGTTTCACCAATGATTTCACCTGTTTCTGGTGACAATGGTACTTTGACCAGAAGCAAATAAAGATTTCCTACGATTTTACCTTGAACATAAGGTCCAATCGCTGGTAAGCTTTATCAGTATGAATAGTTTTGCCATGATAGTTCTCCTTTGACTAGTATGTTATCATTATAGCAAAATATTCAGAAAATTGAAACATATATTTTCAAAAAAAAAGAATTACGGCTCTATAATTTCTGTAGTGGGTAAAACTACTGTAGGATTATAGATCTTTTGAGTGTACACAAAGTCCCATAAGAACTATAATGAAAAGCAACCAAACCATCATTAGGAAGAACTCATGAGGCTTATTAAGAATACCACAGAATTAATCGGAATTAAAGACCCTAACATCATTATTTCTCTTGTTTTGAAACGGATACTCATATCGAGGTTCAAGCAAACTGGATTATCCTGTATACGAAACTACTTTTGAAGTATCCATTGGAAATCCGACAACAGGTACAATTTATCACGATGGATATGTCTGGAGCTTATATTCCACTGGCTCGCAAACTCTTTCCTAACGCCAAAATCGTTCCTGATCGATTTCACATTATCCAGCACCTTGGACGTGCCTTTTTAAAGACAAGAATTGCCATTATGAACCAGTTTAATAAGAATTCACTACCTTATTGAGATTTAAAAAATCACTGGCGACTTTTTCAAAAGGACAGTCGTAAGCTATCTCTCAACTCCTTCCATTCAAAGACCTTCAGACAAACTTTGGTACCACATGAAATCATTGAGAAGACATTGGTCTTTTCAGAAGAGATCGCTAATGCCTACAAACTTTATCAGCTTTTACTTTTCACTCATCAGAAAAAGAGTAGATGAGTTTTTTGAGCTCATTCAAGAAAACTTAAACGTCGTCAATCATTACTTTCAAACTGTCTTTAGGAGACTTTTCTTAGACACAAGCAATACATCCAAAATGCACTAGAAACAGACTATTCAAACGCAAAACTGGAAGCTACTAATAAGTTGATCAAAGACATCAAACGGTTGGGCTTTGGTTTTAGAAACTTCATCAACTTTAAGAAACGTGTCCACTCTGAACATACAAAAAGAGAAAACCTATCCGGTCCTCTCTAGATGTTAGCTTTTCGTCACCCACTACAGTTGACAAAGAGCCAGAATTATCTCCAGACTAATACTTCTCTTATTATTTCATATACTTTTTGACATAGTCATAGTAGTCTGGTTTTTTCTTTTTATTGAATGCGAAGAGCATTTGTCCTTTAAGAGGTTCTTTAGCATCACTTGGTTCTAGAAAGAGAGCAATCTCTTTAGATTTCGTCGGAAAGAAGACTGTATAAGATGTTTCTTTTCCCTGATCTTTTACTTTTAGCGAATAATAGGTAAAGTTATCTTTAGACTTAGGACCATCTACTATGCAGTTATAATCCTTGCTCACCAATCTTGACCTTATCTTTCTTGAAGACAATCATATAATCCTTCTTTAAGGCATCTTGTGCCTGCCAGTCACCCTCTAGTGAGGGAGCAGACTTGCTACAAGCTACCATTGAAACCATACAAAGTAAGACCAAAAGACCAAGTAACCATCTTTTCATACTTTTGCACTCCTAAAGAACTTTACTTATGGTTTGATACGGTGCAACATACGTGGGAATGGAATAGCTTCACGGATGTGTTTTGTTCCAGCTACGAAAGTAACCATACGTTCAATACCGATACCAAAACCACCGTGTGGTACTGAACCATATTTACGAAGGTCAAGGTAGAATTCGTATTCTGAACGATCCATTCCGAGTTCATCCATTTTTGCTACAAGGGCATCGTAATCATCTTCACGCATTGAACCACCAATGATTTCACCATAACCTTCTGGAGCCAAAAGGTCTGCACAAAGAACGCGCTCTGGATTACCAGGAACAGGTTTCATGTAGAAGGCCTTGAAGCTTGCTGGATAATTAACGACGAATGTTGGAACACCAAAATAGTTTGAAATCCAAGTTTCATGTGGTGAACCAAAGTCATCCCCATGTTCGAGGTGCTCGTAGTCCGTATCTTCATCTTTTTCATGGGCTTGAAGAAGATCAATTGCTTCATCATAAGATACACGTTTGAATGGCTCAGCAATGTATTTCTTAAGAAGATCTACGTCACGTTCAAGAATTTCAAGAGCTTGTGGCGCACGATCAATAGCACCTTGGATAAGAGCTTTGACATATGCTTCTTGCAAGTCAAGAGACTCATCATGTGACAAGAATGAATACTCAGCATCCATCATCCAAAACTCAGTCAAGTGACGACGTGTTTTTAGATTTTTCGGCACGGAAAACAGGACCAAAGTCAAAGACACGACCAAGAGCCATAGCACCAGCTTCAAGGTAAAGCTGACCAGATTGGCTCAAGTAAGCAGGTGTACCAAAGTAATCCGTTTCAAACAATTCTGTTGAATCTTCAGCTGCATTTCCTGACAAAATTGGACTATCAAATTTGATGAAACCATTTTTATCAAAGAATTCGTATGTTGCGTAAATAATCGCATTACGAATTTGTTGGACAGCCATTTGTTTACGTGAACGCAACCAAAGGTGACGATTATCCATCAAGAAGTCAGTTCCGTGTTCTTTTGGAGTAATTGGGTAGCCTTGAGACTCACCGATAACTTCGATATCAGTAATATCCAATTCATAACCAAATTTTGAACGTTCGTCTTCTTTGACCATCCCAGTCACATAAACTGATGTTTCTTGGCTAAGGCGTTTAATAGTATCAAATTTTTCAATACCTTCTTCTTCACCGAATTTTTCGATAAAGTTTGGTTTGAAAGCTACCCCTTGGAAAAAGGCAGTTCCATCACGCAATTGAAGAAAGGCCAATTTTACCTTTACCTGATTTGTTAGCTACCCATGCACCGATAGTGATTTCTTCACCGATGTGTTTAGGTACATCAATAATTGAAACTAATTGTTTAGACATGTAATTACTTCTCTTTTCTTTTAAACTATATTATATTTATTTTTCCATAAAAGCTTTGATACGACGAACAGCCTCTTTCAGAATATCCAAATCTGTAGCGTAGCTAAGACGAATATTTTCAGGAGCACCAAATCCCGCACCTGTCACTAAAGCCACCTCTGCCTCTTCAAGGATGGCATTGGTAAAATCATTGACATCTGTATAGCCTTTGATTTCCATCGCTTTTTTTTAACATTAGGGAAAGAGGTAAAAGGCACCTTGAGGTTTGATAACTTCAAATCCAGGTACTTCAGCCAAGAGTGGATAAATCGTATTCAAACGTTCTTCAAAGGCTTTACGCATCTCTTCGATAGAAGACTGATCACCGGTTAAGGCTTCAATAGCAGCGTATTGAGAAACTGACGTAAGATTTGATGTCGTTTGACTGATAATCTTCGCCATTCCTGAGATAATTTCTGGTTCTCCGACAGCAAATCCCAACACGCCAACCTGTCATAGCATAGGTCTTGGAAACACCATTAATAACAATTGTTTGCTTACGAATAGCATCTGACAAGCTTGAAATTGGTGTGAAAGTATTGCCATTGTAGACCAATCGACCATAAATGTCATCGGCTAAAATCAAAATATCATGCTCAACTGCCCAGTCGCCAATTGATTGCAATTCTTCTTTACTATAAATCATTCCGGTTGGATTTGATGGAGAATTAAGCAAGACAACCTTGGTTTTTTCAGTACGAGCTGCTTCAAGTTGCTCAACTGTAGCTTTAAAGTGATTTGCTTCAGTCGTTTGGAAAAGTGACCGGAACACCCTCAACCATTTTAACTTGGTCTACATAAGAAACCCAGCAAGGTGTTGGAATAATGACTTCATCACCAGGATTGATGACCGTAGCAAAGAAAGCATATAAGATAAACTTAGCACCTGTGCCAACAACAATCTCGCTATGTTTCACAGTATAGCCATAGAAATTTTCCATATAAGTGCTAACAGCATCTTTGAGTTCTGGAAGCCCAGAAGCCACGGTATAAAAACTTGCTTTCCCATTTTCAATAGATGCAATCGCAGCATCTTGAATATTCTTAGGTGTAACAAAATCTGGCTCACCAAGTGTCAAACTCAAGATATCACGTCCTTGAGCTTTAAGAGCTTTAGCACGCGCACTGGCAGCTAAAGTGACACTTTCTTCCATTTGTAATACACGATTTGATAATTTTGTCATTTCATTATAGTCCTTCTACTTTAATAACCTGACCTGAGATAAAATCAACCAGGTAATACCGGGTCCCTGACTTCACTTCCCAAATAGGAGTTTTGCCATATTTTCCTAGGTGTACATAGGATATGTCCTTGGCACCATAGGCTTTAGCTGCTTTTTTAGCCACTGACTTACTTATACCATCAGATTGCTTATAGATATCGACCACACCTGAATCCTCATTGACGATAAGAGCTAATTTTTCACCCTTACTTGACTGTCCAAGAAGGCCATAATAGGTAGCCTTACCGTTGTAGATATTAAATTCAGAAACAGTATGAATATCTGCTTTGGTCTTAGCTATGGCAATCACTTGCTTCTCAGCATCGACATAGGGCTTTACCGCAACAACTAGCATTGCTGTAATGGATAGAATTACAGTCACAACGAGAACAATCATTCCAAAAATAAGCTGTTGCTTTTTGTCCACGGTTGTCGATGTTTACGCATAATGCCTCCTAAAATTTCTGAGTTTATTATATCAGAAAAAGAGAAATCTTTATATAGCTATATCACTAGTAATAACTATCTTTTTATGACTCAGGAAATGCGTAGAAACTCTGTCGTCTTAGAAAATCTTTGACTAAAAAATTAACACTCTTTTTCTAAGAATTCTTGAATGTCCTCTTTTATCTGCTTAAATGGTGCATGTCTAAGGGTGACTTCTTGTGATACTTCCTTTATGAACAGTTTTCCATAGCTCTTAACTAGGGGACGATTATCCATTAAAAGAATAGCTGATCGCTGTTCTGGTCTTCTTTGGGCACGTCCAATAGCCTGTTTGAAACGTAAAACCATCATCGGGAAGACTGTAACTATCAAAAGTACTTTTTCCTTGCTTAGAGAACAAAGACTCTATTTTTTGATAGAAAGGATCTTTAGGATTGTCAAAAGGAAGACGTGTGATAATCTCGATAACCTTATCTTGTTGAGCAAAATCAGCACCCTCCCAGAACGATCCCATACCAAGTAAGAGATTAGTCTCACCTCTATCGAAACGTTTTTTGATGTTAAAGGCTGTCCCATTTTTCTCTTGAGTTAAGTGACGAACTTCCCTATGATCTAACAAATCAGAAACAGCTATCATACTCTTTCGAGATGTAAATAATACAAAAATAGGATATCCCATTGCAGATAGTTTCTGGAGTCGCTTTGCAATCGCTTCTCCATATTCTTCTTCAGAAGAAACGCCAATCATAGGCATGGTTTGATCAATCCAGATAGATTGATTTCGTAAAGCATCCATTGGAAGGCTTACTTTACGTACCTGACTTAGTCCTAATAAATCAGCTACATCGACATCTGGACCAATATCAATTGTTGCTGAAACGATTATCACTTTTTGAGCACTTGGGAGATAATCAGATAATTTCAATAGCTCCTGACGTGAAGCATTTAAATATGTAACGCGATGTTCCTGATAATAGTCTGTTTCAAGCCAAAATTGACTGTAATGCTGTGTGTTCAATGATGACACCATCTCCATCACATCACTCTCACCTTCAAGTTCAGAAATGGTTTGAAGCAAACGATTTAATTGCTGCCGATTATACTGCTTCTGAGGGAATTGTTGATGCTCTTGGATTAGATGTCTCACTTCAAACTGCAAATTTTCAAGCAAACGCTGTTGTAACAAAGTCTGATTACCGCTATCAAGAATACGATGAATATGTTGCAAAAAGTACCGTAAGATTGACTTGATGACGTGAAAATTGTTCCAAAGCCAGAACCATCTTTTGTCCTTCATCAATCACAAGAGTCTTTCCTCGAACAAAATCATGGTCATCTTCCATACGTGTCAATAGATAAGCATGATTGGTTACAACCACTCTAGCTTCTTGACTTTTTTGACAAGACTGCTTCCAAAAATCGTACTCTACAAAAAGACTATCTGCCTTTAGCTTACCATCATGTTTGATTTCATCAAAATAAGCCATGTAGCGTTGTTTCTGTTTAATTTCGTCAAGATCACCAGTTTCGGTTTCAGTCAACCAAACTAAAAGTTGCATTTTATAACGATTAATCAAGCGGTTACTATCCTGACGAAACAAGGTCTGGTAAAAGGCATCTAATTTGATGTAGTTCTGTGGTCCTTTTAGACTATGAAAGTTAATGTTAAAGACTTCTGCTAAGGCCTTGGCCTCCTGACTCATAATCTGATTTTGAAGAAGCTTTGTTGGAACAGCTACTACTACTTTATCGACATCGGCTTGTGCTAACAAAGGGATCAGGTAGCCATAGGTTTTCCCGATTCCAGTTTGAGCTTGGATCATTGAAATATCAATATTGTCAAATTCCCTCCTCACTGTCTTCGCAAATTCCTCTTGTTTAGCTCTTGATTCTAAACCTAAGAGAGCAATATTAGTTTCAAAATCTTGAGAAAGCTTACGTTCCGACATGTAAGTCAAAGGTCTACGAAGTACGATACCAGATTCCTCAAGCATGATATATTCCTTTGAAAGGCTGTTAGTTTTACCTTTTATGGCATCACGAATAACCAATTCAGTCTCAAAAAGAAGATTATCTGAAAAGGTCAACAGCATCTCAATGGTCTGTCTAGGTAAGCTGGCAATCTTATCCATCAAATGAAACAAAAGCTGTCCCGGTCGCTCTCGCATCTTCAATCGCCGTATGAGCTTGAGCTAAGTCAAGATTTAAGACTCGTGATAAATAAGAAAGATTATATTGTTCTAGCGTCGGATAAAAGACTTGAGCCAATTCGACAGTATCCACACGAGGAGTCCTTAGTTCGAAGCCCTCCATAAAAAGAGCCTCTGCAAGCAAGTTGGCGTCAAATTTAACATTATGGGCAACAAAAATACAGTCCTCAATCAGTTCAAAAATGGTTCTAGCAATTTCTGAGAAATCCGGTGCCTGAGACAACTGTTGATCAGTAATTCCTGTTAAGTGAACAATATGATTATCAAGTTTTTGGTGGGGGTTAACGTCACTCGCAAATTCGTCAATTACCCTACCATTTTGCATGATGACAATTCCCACCTGTATAATACTAGCCGTTGACGAAGCGGAGGTTGCTTCCAAGTCAACAATGGCATATTTATTCGTGTTTTTTTCACTCATAGTGACCTTATTATAGCATATCCAAAGCCCCAAAAAAAGACAAAGCCATCATTCTGATATTGGAAAAAGCCTGAATTCGTGCTAAACTAGAGCTATGAAAAATAAAACGAATTTTAAATCCTGTTGCCAGGAAAACACCTATATTTTAGAAAACGAATCAGCCAGCTTAGTCATTGATCCAGGAAGCAACACTTCAAGTATCTTAGCTAAACTCGAGGCAATTGCTAAACCTGTTGCTGCCATCCTCTTGACCCACACGCACTATGACCACATTATGAGCGTTGAAGCTGTCCGTCAAGCTTATAACCACCCGCCTGTCTATGTCGCAGAAGCCGAGAAAGACTGGTTAATGAATCCCGTCCATAATTTGTCTGGTCTTCCACGTCATGATGATATGGAGGATGTTATTGTCAATCCTGCTGACTACTACTTTGATTTTATCAAGGACTATAACATCAGCAACTTCCAGTTTAAAGTTGTTCCAACTCCTGGACATTCTATCGGTGGAGTTTCCTTTATCTTTGAAAAAGAAGAAACTGTTATTTTCTGGTGATGCCCTTCTTTAAAGAAGCAGTTGGGCGATGGGACCTTCCTACAGGTAATCACGACCAGTTACTTTCTAGCATTCAAGATCAACTTTTCACTCTTCCTAACCACTATCGTGTTTTTCCAGGCCACGGATGGGACACAACTATCGGTCACGAAAAAATCTTTAACCCACATTTTTCATAAAAAGAAAAGCCCATCACTGCTGTTCTCATTTTGGCAAAGTTGGGCTTTTTGAGTACAAAAAAGAAGACCTGAGGGCCTTCTCATCAGAAACTCTTTTGAGTTCCTATTTAGATTTGATATAGTTAACACCATCTGCTTTAGGTGCAACGGATTTACCGAAGAAAGCAGCTAAAACAATAATTGTCAAAATATACGGTGCAATTTGCAAATAGACGTTTGGTACATGTGAAATAACAGGTAACTGTTTTCCAATGATTGCCAATGATTGTGACAATCCAAAGAACAAACTTGAGAGCATAGCTCCAACTGGATTCCAACGACCAAAAATCATAGCGGCCAAAGCAATGAAACCAGGACCAGCAATAGTGGTAACAGCAAAATTGTTTGAAATCGATTGGGCGTAAACCGCACCACCGACACCACCAAGGAAACCAGAAATCATAACACCGTAGTAACGCATACGATAAACGTTAATCCCAAGTGTATCTGCAGCCTGTGGGTGTTCACCAACTGAACGAAGACGCAAACCAAAGCGTGTCTTGAAGATTATCCACCATGACACTACTGAAACTAAAATGGCTACATAAGCAATCAAAGAAACATTAGTAAAGAAAATCTTACCCAAGACAGGAATGTTACTCAAGATAGGGAAGGAAACGGTTTTAAAGTTATGACTGATAGCTGGTGTTTGACCTGCACCATAGATAACACGTGTCAAGAAGACAGCCAAAGGCGGTGCAATCAGGTCCAAGACTGTACCTGAGACAACATGGTCCGCACGAAAGTTAACTGTCGCAGCAGCATGGAGCAAGGAATAAAGAAGCCCAATAAATCCTGCTACCAAGGCCGCAATCCAAGGTGTTGCATTGCCAAAACTATCCGCAAAATTTAAGTTAAAGAGAACACCTACGAAGGCCCCAATAACCATGATTCCTTCAAGTCCGACGTTTACGATACCCCCTCGTTCAGAGAAAGTACCACCGATACTCGTGAAAATCAGCGGTGCTGAATATTTCAGCATAGAGGCAACAATTAAGGATAAGATTGTAATAAAGTCCATATTAGTTTTGTCCTCCTTTAGCTTTCACTGATTTATGACGAGGGCGAATCCAATATTTAATAATGTAGTTGGCACCAACGAAAGAAGATAATCAAAGCTGATACAACATCAATAATTTCTGATGGCACACCAATCATACCAGTTCTTACCAACAGACAAGACACCATAGAGAAGAGCTGCAAATGGAATACCAATTGGTGAATTGGCTGCTAAGAGGGAAACGGCCATACCATTCCAACCGATAGCTAATGAAGAATTTTGTACAAAGGCATTTTGGAAAGTCCCAAGTCCTTCTACTGTTCCTCCAAGACCACAAAGAGCACCTGAAATAATCATAGACATGATAATCACTCGTTTTGATGAGATTCCGGCGTACTCAGACGCATTTGGATTAAAACCAACAGATGTAATTTCAAACCCTGTTGTTGTTTTCTTAAGCATGAACCAAACTAGGAATACAGCTACAATAGCAAGAAAGAAACCAATATTGAAACGTGATCCATCTGTTAAAGAAGACAGAAAATCTGTTTGGTAACTTGCGGAAGCTGAAACCCTGTTAGAGGCTTCTGATGAACGTAACATATCAGCTGTGAAACCAAAACGGACAATATTGTTAGCAACATACAAAATGATATAGTTCATCATGATGGTAACGATAACCTCGCTTGTTCCAAGGTAGGCACGAAGAATACCTGGAACAGCACCAGTGATACCACCGGCAACTAGACCAATAATGACAGTACAAACAATAGAAACTACTTTAGGTAATTCAGGAAAGGCTAGCGCAAACCACACCGCAGAGGTCCAACCAGCTAAGGCCTGCCCTGGCAAACCAATGTTGAAAAGTCCTGCCTTAGATGCTACAGAGAAACCAAGTGCAATCAGAATCAATGGACTCATCGCACGTAGAATTTCACCAATATTTTTCAAAGAACCAAAGGCCGTTGAGAAAAGATCGTAGTAAGCCCAGAATGGATCATAACCAAAGATTAACATCAAAACTGCACCGACCAGCATTCCCAAGAGGATAGCAATTAAAGGAACTGCCCAATTTTGTGTTTTTTTAGACATTTGCTTCCTCCTTATTCAATTGTCCACCAGCCATAAGGATACCAAGATCTTGCTTATTGGTTTTAGCAGGATCTAGAATTCCCTGAATCGCACCATCATAGATAACCGCAATTCTGTCTGACATATCAAGAATTTCATCCAATTCAAAGCTGACAACAATAACAGCCTTACCTTTATCACGTTCAGCGATAATACGTTTACGGATGTACTCAATAGCACCAACGTCAAGACCACGAGTTGGTTGACTTACAATAAGAAGATCGGATTACGGTCAATTTCACGGGCGATAACTGCTTTTTGTTGGTTACCACCTGACAAATCACCACCGGCGATTAATTCTCCAGCACCACGAACGTCAAATTCGTTCATCAATTCACTAGCCTTTGCATTTATGATATTATAATTCAAAATACCATTCTTAGAATTTGGCTCTTTGTAATAGGTTTGAAGAGCGATATTTTCAGCAACTGTCATTTCAAGGACCATACCATCACGATGGCGATCCTCTGGAATATGACCGACACTCATCTCAGTAATCTGACGTATGGTCTTATTAATGATAGACTCACCCTTAATAGTGATGTCACCAGATTCAATTTTACGAAGTCCCGTAATCGCTTGGACAAGTTCTGTCTGTCCATTTCCATCAATACCAGCGATACCAATTATCTCACCAGCACGCACATCTAACGATAAGTTTTTAACAGCTGGAATGCCTCGATTCTCATTAACCACCAAATTTTTAATAGAAAGAACCACTTCTTTAGGATTTGAAGGAATTTTCTCTGTTTTAAAGGAAACATGACGACCAACCATCATTTCAGCCAAATCGGCATTTGTTGACCCTTCAATCGTAACTGTATCAATTGATTTACCACGTCTGATAACAGTGACACGATCAGAAACCGCACGAATTTCATCCAACTTATGGGTGATAAGGATAATTGACTTACCTTCCTTAACCAAAGTTCTCATGATGTTTAAAAGTTCCGTAATTTCAGAAGGTGTCAAAACGGCTGTGGGCTCATCGAAAATCAAAATATCAGCACCACGGTACAAGGTTTTAAGGATTTCAACACGTTGTTGGGCACCGACAGAGATGTCAGCAACCTTAGCTGATGGATCAACCGCAAGGCCATATCGTTGAGACAATTCTGTAATTTCCTTTACAGCCTTCTTCATATCAAGAACACCACCAGATTTGGTTACCTCACTACCCAAAATGATATTCTCAGCAACTGTAAAAGCTTCAACCAACATAAAGTGTTGGTGAACCATCCCAATACCCAATTTTGTTGCTTTAGACGGTGAATCAATAGACACAACTTGCCCATTTACCTTAATTGTTCCACTTGTAGGCTGTAAAAGGCCTGCAAGCATATTCATTAAAGTTGACTTACCTGCACCATTTTCACCGAGGAGGGCATGGATTTCTCCTTGTCTCACATCAAGATTGATATGATCATTTGCCACAAATTCACCAAATTTTTTGGTAATGTCGTGCATTTCAATGACATTTGGCTTCGTCATACAATCTCCTATCAAAAATAATTATTATATCAGCAAAGAAATCATAAACTGCTTCCCTTGCTGAGACAAAATTGTCCCAGTTTAAGGTCTAAGTATGTGTACTTAACCTATTATTTGCTAAGACCATCAGTTGGTTTCAATTCACCATTCTTGATTTGTTCTTTTAGCTTTTACGACTGCATCCTTGATATCTGAAGGGAGACTAGATGTTACAATGTCAACACCACCGTCTTTGATACCGTAAGTCTTAGTTTTACCACCTTCGAATTTATCGCCTTTGACTTGTCCGTTAGCAATATCTTTAACAACTGTACCAACTTGTTTAATTGTTGAAGTTAAAACGAAGTTAGATTTTTTCTTATCTGAAGACGTATAGTTTCCTTCTGCTGATTGGTCACGGTCAACACCGATTACCCAAACTTTTTTATTGCTATCAGCGCTAAGTTTTTCATTAACCTCTTTAGCGGCTGTGAAGACACCTGTACCAGTTCCGCCAGCAGCTTGATAGATAACATCTGCGCCTGAAGCATACATTGTTGAAGCAATTGTTGAACCTTTAGCAGCATCAGAGAATGATTCAGCATATTGAACTTGTACATCAATATCAGGTTTTACAGATTTAGCTCCTGCAGTGAAACCAGCTTCGAAACGTGTAATTGTGTCTGATTTTTGACCACCGATGAAACCAACTTTCTTGTTTTGTGATTGCATTGCTGCGGCGATACCTGCAAGGTAAGCTCCTTCGTTATCAGCAAACAATACGCTTTCAACGTTCTTTTGGTCTTTAATTACGTCATCGATGATAACGTAATTAATTTTCTCATTATCTTTAGCTGATTCTGAAATAGCATCGTGAAGTCTAAAACTAACACCAAAGATAAGATTATAATTTTGGTCTACAGCTGATGACAAGTTCGTTGCAAAATCAGATTCTGAGTTTGATTGGAAATATGTGTAACCTGAATCTTTTTCAAGTTTGTTAGCTTTACCCCAAGCTTGAAGACCTTCCCATGCTGATTGGTTAAATGATTTATCATCAACACCAGCACTATCTGTAATAATTGCAGCTCTAACTTTCGAATCAGCTGCTGATCCACCTCGTCCACCACGAGCACAGGCCACAAGACCAACTACTGCTACAGCAACAAGACCAATTCCAATAATTCTCTTGTTCAATTTCATCTTGAACACTCCTCCTATAAACTTGCAAGAAACCCTGCTTAATAAAGAATATAACAACTAGACTATTGTAAGTCTGTAAAAGAGTATGGTAACAACTCTCCGACTGTCATCACGACTGTCGATTTATCTTCAGCGATAAGAATCACTTTAGAATCCTGTTTAAAAAATTCGGCCATTACTTGACGGCAGGCACCACAAGGTGAGATGGGTTGCTCAGTGTCACCGTAGACGACTATCATTTCAAAATCTCGATGACCTTCTGAAACTGCTTTAAATATAGCAGTACGTTCTGCGCAATTAGTTAAACCAAAAGATGCATTCTCAATGTTGCAACCTTTATACATCTGACCGTCGTTTGTCAGAAGAGCTGCACCTACGCGGAAATGTGAGTAAGGAACGTAGGCGTTGCCAGCAACTTCCTCAGCTTCCTCAATAATTTGTGATATCTCAGTATCCACCATCGACACTCTCACCTTCCATTATCGCAACACCCGCAGATGTTCCAATCCGATTAGCCCCTGCTTTAATAAAAGCTTGCGCATCTTTATAGGAACGTGTTCCTCCAGCTGCTTTAACCCCCATATTTGGTCCTACTACTTCTCGCATGAGTTCAACATCTTCTATAGTTGCCCCACCAGTTGAGAAACCAGTAGAGGTTTTTACGAAGTCTGCTCCTGCAAGTTTGGCAAGTTGACAGGCTTGAACTTTTTCATCGTAACTAAGCAGGCAAGTCTCAATAATGACTTTGACTAGCTTATCTCCACTAGCGTCCACTACTGCTTTAATATCCGATTCAACAAGTTCATTCTGTCCAGATTTTAGAGCACCGATATTGATTACCATATCGACTTCATCTACACCATTGAAATTGCATCTCGTGTTTCAAACGCTTTAACAGACGATGTTGTTGCTCCTAGTGGGAATCCAATTACTGTACAAACCTTAATGGAACTATCTTTTAGCAAATCAGCAGCAGTCTTTACCCAAGTTGGATTAACACAAACACTTGCAAATTCATATTTTTTTGCTTCTGCAATCAACTTTTCAATCTGTTCAAGCGGTCGCATCTGGCTTTAGTAAAGTGTGGTCAATATATGTATTAACTGTCATAAATATACTCCTTAAACAAGCTCTCTCATTTATTAAGAAATAATTTTTAAAATTTCTTTTGGCTTCTTACATTCATTGCTGATTTGTAATATAAGCTTTAAATTCATCAATTAGCTCTTCGATTAGGGCTTGGTCACTATAAATATTATCAACAGTTTCACTTACTTTGACAGAATCGTCCACTTTTTTCTCTAAAAAACAATCCCTGTTTCATAATTAAGAGTGTCAGCTTTAGTAGTACGACCAGCCCCTAATTTCATAGCATATTTACCAAATGCTAAAGCTGGTAGTTCAGAAATATAACTCTCTTCATCAGCCAAAACTTCTGTGACATAAGCTGCTGCACTCTTACGATAAAGGTCATCCAAGTCTCCACCTTGAGCTTCAATAAGTTCTTCAAATTTAGATAGAGCTACACCCTCCACTAAATGTTGACGAATTTTATCTGAACTCGATTCAACTCCTGTCAAATTTAAAATAATCTCTGCTAATTCACAAATGAACTCTGTAATGTCTGCACGGCCCTTACCTTGCATGATTTCAATAGCTTCAAAAATTTCAAGACAGTTACCAATAGCTCTACCAAGTGGTTGACTCATATCTGTAATCACTGCAATTGTTTCTCGACCCATTTCACGGCCTAAGGAAACCATTGTTTCAGAAAGGTGCTCAGCCTCTTCCAAACTCTTCATAAAAGCACCTTGACCTACCGTAACGTCTAAAAGGATCTTATCTCCTGCAGCAATCTTCTTAGACATAACAGAACTTGCAATCAAAGGAATTGAATCTACTGTAGCAGTCACGTCTCTAAGTGCATAAAGAAGTTTGTCCGCTTTAACAAGATGTTCTGACTGTTCAATAAGAGAAATTACCAATTTCTTTAACTTGTTGAATAAATTCTTCTTTGGTACGTTCGACTTGATATCCTTTTATAGATTCAAGTTTATCAATCGTACCTCCAGTATGGGCTAATCCACGTCCGCTCATTTTAGCTACAGGCACACCAAAACTTACAACTAATGGCATTAAAATGATTGTTACTTTATCTTCAACACCACCAGTTGAATGTTTATAAACTTTAACGCCTTCAATACTAGATAAATCATATTGATCACCTGAAGAAACCATCTCTGTCGTTAAATCATGAATTTCACGAATACTCATCCCTTTGTAATAGATTGCCATCGCCAGAGCTGAAACCTGATAATCTGGAATGTCACCGGATACATACCCTCGAATGAGATAAGCTATTTCTTCAGTGGTCAATTACCACCATCACGTTTTTTCAATTAAATCAACTGTTCTCATAACTTTTCGCTTCTAAGTATGTAATACCCCTTATCTTTTCTTATAATTTCCGCATTTCCAAAGACATTTTCCATCTTCACTTTAGCAGAAGGTGCTCCTTGTTTCTTCTGGATAACAATTGTTAAACTTCCACCTTGATTAAGGTGATCAAATGCCCCTTCGATAATTTCATGAACTACCTTTTTCCCTGCACGTATTGGTGGATTGGATATTATATAATCAAACTTTTCTGAGACATTTTCATAGATGTTTGATTGGAAAATGTGAGCGACTACTCCGTTACGTTCAGCATTTTTTTTAGCTAAATCTATAGCCCTACTATTTATATCAATCATCGTCGATTGGACGCCTTGAACCTTTGCTAGGCTAATTCCTAATGGACCATAGCCACAACCAACGTCAAGTAGGTTTTTTCCTCTTTCTAAATCTAAAGCATTGAGCAAGACCTGACTACCATAATCCACCATTTTTTTTGAAAACACACCTGCATCAGTATAAAAATGGAAACCTTGACCTAAGAGTGCTACATTAAGATCGTGAATATCGTGAGCCGCATCTGGCATCTCTGCATAATACATTTTAGACATATTTTTCCTTCTTTGTGTTCTTATCAAGTCATAGAAAATGATAAGGCTCATATCATATTAAGTATAACAGAAAAAAAAAGATAATGCTATAGAGAATGCTATATAAATGAGAAGGAATACATTAAGAAAACACCTTGATATTTCAAGTATCTCTCAAGTATCTTTTGAAATAAGAATGCTTACAAAATTTGTGTAGCATAACAAAAAAAAAAGTAATGTCAACAATTTTGTAAAGGTTTATATTCCTTTTGTTTTAAATCCATCATTTATTATTTAGTGTTTTGATAAGGCTTACATGAATTAGTAAATTCTGCTATAATTAAGCCATGTTAAACGAATTTATCAATTTTGAAACTATATCTCGGAGCGATTGGCAAAGATTCTATCAAGAAGATCAAGTATCATTAACCCCAGAAGAACTAGAATCCATTAGGAGTTTAAATGACAAGATTGACGTTCAGGAAGTGAGGGACATCTATCTTCCTTTAATCAATTTGATTCGTATTTATCATCGAGCTGCAGAGGACCTCACCTTTTCAAAAGGGATTTTTTTGCAAAAAGCACAGGCTAACAGACCTTTTATTATTGGTATCTCAGGTTCTGTTGCAGTCGGAAAATCAACAACTAGTCGCCTTCTGCAACTACTTCTTCAAAGAACCTTCCCTAAGGCGAAGGTTGATATGGTGACAACAGATGGTTTTTTATTCCCAAACCAGGTCCTCATAGATAAGGGAATACTTAATCGTAAAGGCTTCCCCGAATCCTACGACATGCCACTACTTCTCAATTTTCTAGATACCGTAAAAAATGGTGGGGATGTTAACATTCCTGTTTACTCACATGAGATTTATGATATTGTACCAGGACTTACTCAGAAAATTAGTCAACCAAATTTTCTAATTGTTGAAGGTATTAATGTTTTTCAGAATCCCATTAACCAACGTCTCTATATGAGTGACTATTTTGATTTTTCTATCTATATTGATGCTGACGTGAAAAATATCAAAACTTGGTATCTTGAACGTTTTCAAACTCTTCTTGAACTTGCTCGAAAAGATGAAAACAACTATTACCATCGTTTTACCAAATTTACAAAAGAAGAAGCTCTTTCCTTAGCGCAAAAAACTTGGAAAGAAATCAACTTGGTAAATCTAGAAAATTATATCGAACCCACACGAAATCGTGCAGAGCTTATTCTTCATAAAGGTGATAGTCATAAAATCGACCTCATTCATTTAAAAAAATAGAAAAAGCTTGCCAAGGGTTCTAAAATAACGTATAATGACATAGTTAGATAAATTTGGAGGTGAAAACATTGGCAAATATTAAATCAGCTATCAAACGCGCTGAACTTAACGTTAAACAAAACGAAAAAAACTCAGCTCAAAAATCAGCTTTGCGTACTGCTATTAAGGCATTCAAGGCTAACCCAACTGAAGAAGCTTTCCGAGCTGCATCAGCAAGCATCGATAAAGCCGCTTCTAAAGGTTTGATTCATAAAAACAAAGCAAGCCGCGATAAATCACGTCTTGCAGCTAAATTGGCTAACTAATCGAAAACTCCAGTAGGAGTTTTTTCTTGTCAAAAAAATATCATAAAAATCCTGCTAACAATATGAACAGCTCCCTGTCAAGTGGACAATGAAATAATAAAATATTAGGCGACGGCCTTGTTCCTCATTTCAAGAGGGCAAGGCCGTTATTCTTGAAAACGTTGATGATTGTAAAAATAGATGTAGGCATCAATATCTGAAACTAGCTCCTCAAAAGTCTTATACTTCTTCAAATCATAGCACTCCGTCTTAAAGTGCCCAAAGAAACTCTCAATTGGTGCATTGTCAATACACTTACCAACACGAGACATGGAGCGGGTCATCTGATACTGGGTAGTTAAACGGTAATAATCTTTCGAAGTATACTGCGAACCTCGGTCGCTGTGAATTAATGGTGTCGCATTAGGATTAGCTTTTTGTGCTTTACGAAGTGTTTCCAATACCAATTCGTTATCATTAAATTGACCAACTACATAGGCGACAATTGAGCCGTCGTAAAGATCCTTAATAGCACTCAAATAGGCTTTACAGCTGAAACCGTACTTCAAGAAAGTCACATCTGTACACCATTTCTGATTTGGAGCAGTGGCTGTAAAATTACGATTGAGAATGTTGTCCTCTACATTGACAAAGCTAGTTTTAGTACAATAGCCCTTGGCTCTTCTGATAATGGAACGTAGACCTAGAATGTGCATCAAGCGTCGAATCCGCTTCTTGTTGTAGTTTGTTTCAAGCTTGCGATTGACAAATAGCGTCATACGACGATAACCAAGAATACCATTATGCTGGCTATGAAGTTTCTTGATGATATCCATCAAGCCTAAATTTTCCTGTTCAGAAGTTGTTTCTTGATGTTGTAACCACTTGTAATAGCCTGAGCGAGATACCTTTAGAATATGGCACAAGTGGCTGATAGAAACCTCTTCATACTCATCCGCATATTCTTTAATCGCTTGGAAGGTTTCCAAGTGCCGACCAAGTCTTACCGTCGGTTTCGTCGTTTGATTTCTTCTAACTTTTTTAGCAGGCCGTTCTCCATTTCAAGATACTTAATCCGCTCTTCCTGTTGCTTGATTTTGAGGCGTAACTCTTCTTCTGGAGTAAGGTTTGGTTTACTTGTAAGACCTTTTCCACGACGATCTAGGAGACCGTTAGAACCGTCCTTCTCGAACTTTCTGACCCAAGAATAGATCTGCTGGTAGGAAACACCATACTTCTCAACAGCCCCTTGGTAATCTTTCTCGTGGGCAAGGGTAAAATTGACAATCTCAATTCGTTCTTCAAATGTTGTCTTGCGTCCTTGCTTCATGCGTCTCATTCCTTTACTAGTAGCTTTCAGTTCTTTACCACTAGTATAACTTTTTATCCATGATCTGAGAACATAAGGGTCAGAAATTCCATATTTTTTGGTCAGATCTTTGAGACTTCCCAAGCCATTAAGATAGTCGGAAACAGCTTGTTCCTTTAGTTCCTTACTATACTTCTTCCATTGGCGGCTTTCCTCTAGCCCATCAACACCAGCTTCTTTGTACTTCCGAACCCAGTTCGATAGGGTGTCTTTAGAGATACCTTGGTTTCTAGTTAACCAACTAAGTGATTTACCTTCTTCCAAGTGAAGCAGAACAATTTCTAGTTTCTCAGATACAGATTTTGGACTTCTTTGGACATAATAAGACTCCCTATAGTTTCTAGTGAAAATTTTTATTTTTTCATTGTCCACTTGACAGGGAGCTATTCAATAGGCTAGCAGGATTTTTAGTTGTTCATTAGACTCCGGTAATTTTAACTTCAAAAATAGTCCCCCTTCGGCTGATTGTCCTTGACAATTATTGTTCCTTTAAGTGCAAGAACAATCTGTTGTGCCAAAGATAAGCCCACCCCAAAACCACCTTTTTGTCTAGTTCTATCTTTGTCTACTCGGTAGAAACGATCAAAGATTTTTTTCTTATCTTCATCTGCAATACCAGGGCCATTGTCTGCCACTGTAATATAAAGATGACGATCATTAGTACAAACGGTGAGGGGGTCACCTGGCCATCATCTTCTGTATATTTGATAGCATTATCAAATAAAATTGTCATGAGCTGCTTCAATAGAGTCTTATCAGTTTTGATTGAGCGCCCAACCTGATTTTGAGCAGTAAACCCCTTTTCATTTTCTTCAGCAATCGTAGCATAATTGGTAAAGACTTTATCAAAGAAAGAAGAATCTAGAGTTTCAATTTCTGGTTTAATACCATCATCACGACGAGTCAAATTCAAGAGATTGGTCGTCAAAAGACGCATATTTCGGACTTCATCTAGACTATAAGCAATGTTCTCTGAATTGTCTAAAATTGTAGACTCTGGCTTGCGGAAAAGAGACTCTAGGCGGTTTTGAATTACAGCAAGTGGCGTACGCAACTCGTGGCTAGCATTCTCAACAAATGTCTTCTGCTTCTCAAGACTTTCCTGTATAGGCCGTCTTGACCATTTTGCCAAATACAAACTAGCCGCGATAGATAGTAGCCAAAAAACTCATCATAATAACAATTAGTTTTACATAACGTTCAGTGGCTTCTTCTAATTGCGTCGTATTGATTGCAATAACAACGTACTTAGCATCAGGATAGAAACTATTATCTATTTTTTCAGTAATCAAGCGATAATTTTCCGTTTGATCAAAATAGTTCTGAGCACTTCCCTTACTAATAACATCAATAGTATTTTTATCTATTGGTAAATTAGATAAGCTAGAAAATTTGTCGACAACGTTTAGGAGCTTTCCATTCTTATCAAGAACTAACACACTAGTATTAGCTGCTACAGTCAAATCATGAGGAGCATCTTCGATTTTTGATTTGGTCTTTTTAGATTTTGTCTTATAAACACTCGAATTAGGTATTTTGTCTAGCGATATGCTTTGCTATCATACTCCTGATAGATAGTTGCCGTATTATTTTGATCTACCTCAGAAGTCAGAAAAAAGTTCCCGTTTTAGCATTTCCATTTCTAAATAAGAATTGGTCTTAGTTACTGCTGCTTTCAGACTAGAGTCAACATTGGAATAAACTCCATAACTGAGAATCTGCAATATCATAACAGTCATGATAAGGAAAATACCAGAAAAAGTTGCAAAGAAATGGATGAAGGACTTAAATCCGTCTGACTTGATTCTCCTGAAAAGATAATTGAAAAATTTAGTCAGCATTCTTCAAAATATACCCCACACTTCTTAAGGTTTGTAGGTTGGTAGCAAAATCAGTCCCCCTAAATTTCTTACGAATTTTCGAAACATAAACTTCAACAACAGAGACATTGGTATCACTATCAAATCCCCAAAGACGGTCAAAAATTTGTGACTTAGGCAAGATGACATTTTGATTTTGTAAGAAGTAGACTAATAAATCAAATTCTTTACCAAGAAGTTCTACTTCTTTATCCCCCACAAAGGTTGAATTTGTAGAAAGATTGACACAAACATCACCAAAAGAAAAAGTATTTTGATCAAATTTACCAGAACGTTTCAAAAGTGCCTGAATACGCATCTTCAATTCTTCTAAATAGAAAGGCTTGGTTAGATAATCATCAGCTCCGACTTCGAAGCCATGCCCCTTATCGTCTAGACTTTCCTTAGCAGTTATGATAAGAACAGGAGTCGTTATTCCTTGTTCACGTAATTCTTTAAGAACTGTGAAACCATCTTTTTCAGGTAACATAAGGTCTAAAAGAATCAAATCATAGACGCCACTTTCAGCTTCGTAGAGACCTTCATCTCCATCAAATACTTGCATCACATCCGCAAAGTCATCTAAAAAATCAAAAACTGAGTTCGACAAACTCAAATCATCTTCTACTAGTAAAATTTTAATCATAGTTATCCCTCTTGCTAGGTGTAAAACCTAGTCATAGATCTCTCTAAATCATCCTATTATATCGAAAATACACCTAATCTTCTAGTGCATTAATTTCTTTTATTTAAACTCAGTTTACCTTATTTTCCTTAAGAATGGAGCAAAAAACAGCACCTATAGGCACTGCTTTAAAGAAATATTCGTTATTAGAACAAACCAACTGCTGTTCCATCTTCAGTAACATCCATCTTGAGGGCCGCTGGGGCTTTTGGAAGACCTGGCATGGTCATAACATCACCTGTGAGAGCCACGATGAATCCAGCACCTGTTTTAGGAACAAACTCACGAATAGTGATATCAAAACCTTCTGGTGCTCCAAGCAAGAATTGGTTATCTGAGAAACTATATTGTGTTTTAGCCATACATACTGGCAATTTATCCCAACCGAATTCTGCAAATTGTTTGAGTTGGTTTTTAGCTTTTTTCTCGAAGACAACTGATTTACCACCATAGATTTCAGTAACAATCTTAGTAATCTTTTCTTCCAAGCTATCATCATCAGAATAAAGACGTTTATAATCGGCATTACCATTTTCAACAACATCCACTACTGTATTAGCAAGGTCAATACCACCATCAGCACCATTAGCCCAAACGCTAGCCAATTCAACAGGAACATCGATTTCTGCACAAAGTTCTTTAAGGGCTGCAATTTCAGCTTCAGTATCAGCAACAAATTCGTTAATAGCAACGACTGCTGGAATACCAAATTTACGTATATTTTCTACATGACGTTTTAAGTTTGAAAAGCCATCGCGAACGGCTTGAACATTTTCCTCAGAAAGGTCAGTTTTAGCGACACCACCATGCATCTTAAGAGCACGAAGTGTCGCAACAATAACAACAGCATCTGGAGTTGTTGGTAGGTTTGGAGTTTTAATATCAAGGAATTTTTCAGCACCAAGGTCTGCACCGAAACCTGCTTCAGTGACCGTGTAGTCTGCCAAGCGAAGAGCTGTAGCTGTAGCTAGAACTGAGTTACATCCGTGAGCGATATTGGCAAATGGACCACCGTGTACCAAGGCTGGTGTTCCATAAATTGTCTGTACCAAATTAGGTTTGATGGCATCTTTTAAGAATAAGGGTAAGCGCACCTTCAATTTCAAGATCACGTACATAAACAGGTGTACGGTCATAACGGTAAGCAACGACAATGTTAGCCAAATAAGCGTTCTTTAAGGTCATTAATATCAGTAGCCAAGCAAAGAATTGCCATGATTTCAGAGGCTACGGTAATATCAAAACCATCTTCACGTGGGATACCATTGAGTGGGCCACCAAGACCAACATTTACATGACGAAGTGCACGGTCATTAAGGTCAACCACACGTTTCCAAATGATACGACGTCTGATCAATACCTAGGGCGTTTCCTTGATGAATATGATTGTCAAGAAGGGCTGACAAATTATTCGCTGTAGTAATAGCGTGCATATCACCTCGTGAAGTGGAGATTGATATCCTCCATTGGAAGAACTTGAAAGCCACCACCTGCAGCACCACCTTTAATCCCCATAACAGGACCAAGAGATGGTTCACGAAGGGCAATCATTGTTTTCTTACCAATTTTGTTAAGAGCGTCTGCAAGACCAATTGACATGGTTGATTTCCCTTCACCAGCTGGTGTTGGGTTGATAGCTGTCACCAAAATCAATTTTCCTGTTTGTCGTCTTGACTTCATTGATTTTATCAAAATGACAATTTTGCCTTATATTTTCCGTAGAGTTCCAAATCGTCAAAGCCGATTCCAACTTTTTCAACTACTTCTGTGATTGGTTTTAATTCTACACTTTGAGCAATTTCAATATCTGTTTTCATGAGATACTCCTCTATATATTTCTATGTACTATTATAACAAAGATTAATAAAAAACGCACTATTTTTTATAAATTGATTTCAAATGTTCGGTTTTTATTTAGCTATAAAAAGTTATAACTTTATTTTATAGGGGCACGTTTCAAAAACACTTACTATTATTTACTAAAATCTAAATTTTTAGTACAATACTACTATGAAAATTTTGATTACATCAGGTGGTACCACTGAAAAGATTGATGATGTCCGTGGAATCACAAATCATTCAACAGGTTATCTGGGTAAGGAAATCGCTGAACTTTTCTTGGCTAAGGGTCACCAAGTTACCTTAGTAACTGTAAAGACTGCGGTTAAACCTGAACCAAAAGAAAATCTAAAGATTACAGAAATTACCAACGTAGACAGTCTCCTAAAAAGTATGGAGCCACTTGTCAAGGAGCATGATGTCCTCATCCATAGTATGGCTATCTCTGACTATACTCCAATTTATATGACGGATTTCACTGAGTTGGAAGATACGGAAAACCCCAGCCAACTCTTACATAAGTCTAACACTGAGAGCAAGATATCTTCGGCTTCGGATTATCAGGTTCTTTTCCTTAAAAAGACACCAAAGATTATTAGCCTGGTTAAACAATGGAATCCCAATATTCAGTTGGTTGGCTTCAAACTTCTCGCAAATGTCAGCAAAGAGGATCTTTTCAAGGCTGCTCGTGCTAGTCTTAAACGTAATCAAGCAAACATTATTGTGGCAAATGATTTGGGTGAGATTACTCCAAATCAACATATTGCTTATCTAGTTGACGAAAAGGGTGAAGAGATGGTTACAACTAAGTCTGCAATTGCTCAAGCCTTATATGAAAGGAAATATGCTATGACTAAACGTATCATACTTGCTGTTTCTGGCTCAATTTCCGCCTATAAGTCAGCAGATCTAACAAGCAAACTAAAGAAAAAGGGATATGATATCCACGTCATTATGACTGAGTCTGCTCAATCCTTTATTACGCCTCTAACTCTTCAAGCTCTTTCTAAGAATCCAGTTCACTCCGATGTCATGGAAGAAAAATTGGCTGAACGTATTAATCATATTGACTTAGGTAGGAAGCTGACCTCTTTGTTGTAGCTCCAGCTTCAGCAAATACGATTGCCAAATTAGCACACGGCATGGCTGATAACATGCTAACTGCGACGGCTTTAGCTTTGCCAAGCACCACTCCAAAACTAATTGCACCAGCAATGAATACGAAAATGTATGAAAATCCATTGACTAAGAAGAACTTAAAAATCTTGCAAGAAGTTGGCTACCAAGAAATTCTTCCAAAATCTGGTTTACTTGCATGCGGAGATACAGGTCGTGGCGCTCTAGCTGATATTTCTGTCATTATTGAGTCAATAGATAATGCTCTAACAAAATAGTCTTGTTGACAAGAAAAGAAGTTTATGATGAATAAAAAAAATAAAGCAAACCCAACGGCACAATTGGCTCTATTAATAGCCACAATGGTCGTTATTGAGGTACTCAGTCAAACTATCTTTGCTGCTTTTGCACTTCCAATCAAACCAACCCTAACCTCATATCCCAGTTATTATTGCTAGTATCGTCTATGGTCCTAAAATTGGTGCATATTTAGGCGGTTTTATGGGGATTATGAGTATTGTTCGTAACACTATCGTCTATACAGTAGGCAGTTATCTCTTCAGTCCTTTTGTGGAAGGAGGAACTTGGGCATCTGCTGTCATTGCAATTGTTCCTCGTATTTTAATCGGTATTTTTCCTTACTTTATCTACAAGTTACTTCAAAATCGCCTAGGCTTGATGCTGTCTGGTGTTTTAGGTGCTTTTACAAATACATTTTTCGTGCTTCTAGGTATCTACTTCCTAATCCCTAATTTCTACTCAGCAGGTGGAAAAACTCTAATGGCAACTATTTTCACTATAAACTCTGTTGCTGAAATGGTTATTGCTGGCCTATTAACGCTTAGTATCACACCTATGCTACTTCGATTGAAAAAATAAAGAAAAAACATGGTAATTAGCATGATTTTTTTCCTTTAGTTGTGATATAATGTAAGCGTTTAAAAATATAAAGGAGATTGATATGTCTTACACTGAAAATTATCAAAAATGGCTCGATTTTGCTGAATTGCCTGCTTATCTTCGTGATGAGTTGGTTTCTATGGATGAAAAAACTAAAGAAGATGCCTTCTATACTAATCTTGAATTCGGTACAGCTGGTATGCGTGGTTTAATTGGCGCTGGTACTAACCGCATTAACATTTATGTTGTTCGCCAAGCAACCGAAGGTTTGGCGCAATTGATCGACTCAAAAGGGAGAAGAAGCTAAAAAACGTGGTGTTGCTATCGCTTATGACAGCCGTCACTTCTCTCCTGAGTTTGCTTTTGAATCTGCGCAAGTTTTAGCAGCTCATGGTATTAAATCTTATGTGTTCGAGAGTCTTCGTCCAACACCTGAATTATCATTGCAGTACGTCATCTTCACACATTTGCTGGTATCATGATAACAGCTAGCCACAACCCAGCTCCATTTAACGGATACAAAGTTTATGGTGAAGACGGTGGACAAATGCCACCAGCAGATGCCGATGCATTGACAGACTACATCCGTGCTATCGAAAATCCGTTCACTGTCAAATTAGCTGACCTCGAAGACAGCAAGGCTAGCGGTCTCATCGAAATCATCGGTGAAAATGTTGATGCTGAATACCTAAAAGAAGTTAAAGACGTTAACATCAACCAGGACTTGATTAATGAGTATGGTCGTGACATGAAGATTGTATACACTCCACTTCATGGTACTGGTGAAATGTTGGCTCGTCGTGCTCTTGCTCAAGCTGGATTTGATGCTGTTCAAGTCGTTGAAGCTCAAGCGGTTCCTCATGCTGACTTCTTAACTGTTAAATCTCCTAACCCAGAAAACCAAGATGCCTTTGCTCTTGCTGAAGAACTTGGTCGCAAAGTAGACGCTGATGTATTGGTTGCAACTGACCCCGATGCTGACCGTCTTGGTGTTGAAATTCGTCAACCAGATGGTTCTTACCTCAACCTTTCTGGTAACCAAATCGGAGCTATCATTGCTAAATACATTCTTGAAGCTCACAAAACAGCTGGTACACTTCCCTGCCAATGCTGCCCTCTGTAAATCAATCGTATCAACTGAGTTGGTTACTAAGATTGCAGAAAGCTACGGTGCAACAATGTTTAATGTCTTGACTGGTTTCAAATTTATCGGTGAAAAAATTCATGAATTTGAAACACAACACAACCACACTTACATGCTTGGTTTCGAAGAAAGCTTCGGTTACCTCATCAAACCATTTGTACGTGACAAAGACGCTATCCAAGCTGTTCTTATCGTTGCTGAAATCGCAGCTTACTACCGCTCACGTGGTATGACTTTGGCAGATGGTATCGAAGAAATCTACAAACAATATGGTTACTTCTCAGAAAAGACAATCTCTGTTACGCTTTCAGGTGTTGACGGAGCTGCTGAAATCAAGAAAATCATGGATAAATTCCGTGGCAATGCTCCTAAACAATTCAACAACACAGACATTGCTAAAACAGAAGACTTCTTGGAACAAACAGCTACTACTGCTGACGGCGTAGAAAAATTGACAACTCCTCCAAGTAACGTTTTGAAATACATCTTGGCTGATGATTCATGGTTTGCCGTTCGTCCTTCAGGTACAGAACCAAAAATCAAATTCTACATCGCTACAGTTGGTGAATCTGAAGCAGATGCTAAAGAAAAAATTGCTAATATCGAAGCAGAAATCAATGCCTTTGTAGGTGAATAGTACTTTTGACTTAGAGCTAAGCTCTAGGTCTTTTTTGATAAATGATAATAATGCCCCATATAAGTAATTACAATCTTTCGCTGCTACACCAAGAAACCACCTATAGATTAAATATATAGGTGGTTTTTCTATTATTCAATTACAGTGCGCCGACTTGTGAATGATGCTTAAACAAGGAGTGAGTAGCTTCGTAAATATGACGTGCAGTCTCTGCATTATTCATCGTATAAAGGTGAACTCCAGCAACGTCTTGCGTAACCAAATCCACGATTTGGTCAACAGCATAAGCTAGACCGGCAGCTCTCAGAGATTCAGGATCATGCTCATACTTATCCAAAATAGCACGGAATTTACGTGGCAAATGGATATTTTCACACGTCTTAAGTAAACGTAGGGCTTGGTTACGATTCAAAATAGGCATAATACCAGCATAGATAGGCACATCAATGCCAGCAAGAGTACATTTATCTTGGAAATCGTAGAAGCGTTCATTATCAAAGAAGAGTTGGGTTACAAGACTTGAACAACCTGCATCTACTTTCTTCTTAAGATTTTGGATATCAGAGATTTGATTTGGTGAATCAGGATGACCTTCAGGATAACAGGCACCAATGATATCAAAGTTAGGAGCTTCTGCCTTGATAAACTCAATCAAATCAGTTGCATATCTGAAGTCTTTTAAGAGGTTCGACCACCAGGAATGATGTCGCCACGAAGTGCCAGGATACGATTTACTCCAACAGCATCTAATTCTCGCAAAGTATCAGCTACCTTTTCTTTGCTCAAATAGATTGCTGGAAGGTGAGCAATAGTAGGAATAGCCAGGTCATTTTGAATATGGTCTGCCAAAGGAACCGTTGTCTCTTTGATATTATATTTGTTATTACTAGCTGTTACACTGATAAAATGGGGTGCCGATCCTTTCATGTCATCAAGGGCAAGCAAGATTTTCTTATTGCCTACGGCTGGATTAGGTGGAAAGACTTCAAAAGAGAGGGATGGTGTTTGGCTTGTCATATTTTATACCTTCTTCTTTTTAGATTTTTGTTGAGACAAAAGCATTTTTATTAGTGTCAAGTAAACTCGTAGGAATTATTGATCACATTTTGCATCTAGCTTGATTACAAAAATCTTTAGAAAATTATTCACTATTGAAAACCTTCTACATATAGGAAAGAAGCTTTTCAAGGTATTATAACTTCTACTTACAAGTTTTTGCGAGCCGCTTTTGCAGCTTCTACAAGCTTGATCAAGCTTTCTTTAGTTTCTTTGATTCCGCGAGTCTTCAAACCACAGTCAGGGTTGATCCATACTTTACCACTTGGTACTTTAGCCAAGATCGCTTCGATAGTGTGGTCAATTTCACCGTCTTGTGGGACACGTGGTGAGTGGATATCGTAAACCCCAGGTCCAACTTCTGTTTGGAAGTTTTGAGCTTTAAGTTCATCCAAGATTTCAAGATTTGAACGACTAGCTTCAAAATGAGATAACGTCAGCATCCAAGTTGTCGATAGCTGGAATGATATCTGTAAATTCTGAGTAACACATGTGAGTGTGGATTTGTGTGTCTGGTGCTACTGTTGAGTGTACCAAACGGAAGGCTGGAATTGCCCAGTCAAGGTAATCCTCATACCAGTCACTACGACGGAGTGGCAATTTTTCACGAAGAGCAGCCTCGTCAATTTGGATAATTTTCACGCCTGCAGCTTCAAGGTCAAGGACTTCATCTTTGATTGCAAGAGCAATTTGAAGAGTTGAATCCTTAATAGAGATGTCTTCACGTGGGAATGACCAGTTAAGGATAGTAACAGGTCCAGTCAACATACCTTTAACAGGTTTGTCAGTACGGCTTTGTGCGTAGCTAGACCATTTCACAGTTATTGGGTTAAGACGAGTGACATCACCCCAGATGATTGGTGGTTTAACCCCACGCATACCATATGATTGCACCCAACCATTTTTAGAGAAGAGGTAGCCTGACAAGTTTTGACCGAAGTACTCAACCATGTCGTTACGTTCGAATTCACCGTGTACAAGCACGTCAAATCCAACTTCTTCTTGCCATTTAATCCATTCATCAGTGATTTCAGCAAGGAAAAGCATCGTATTCTTCTTGTGACAATTCATTCTTACGGAAAGCCAAACGTTTAGCACGAACTTCCTTAGTTTGAGGGAATGAACCGATAGTTGTTGTTGGAAGCAATGGAAGTTTGAAAGCATCCTTTTGAATCGCTTCACGTTCTGCGAAAGCTGGCAAACGAGTGTAATCTGCTTCTGTCAAACCTGCAATACGAGCACGAAGTTCAGCATTTTCACCAACACGTTCAATAGCAAAGAGCTCTTTGTTAGCAGCAAGTGCTTCTGCACCTTGACCATTACGGATAGCATCCAAATCACGCAATTCATCCAATTTTTCAACCGCAAAAGCAAAGTGGTTCAAGATAGCTGGTTCAAATTCTTCATTAGCAGTCGTAAATGGCACATGAAGAAGTGAGCATGAGCTTGTCAATACGATTTTTTCAGCTGGAATTTGTTCAAGAACAGCCAAGCTCTTTTCGTAGTTGTTGCGCCAGATGTTTTTACCATTGACAATACCTGCATAGAGAGTCTTGTCAGCTGGGAAACCACCTTTGACCAATTCAAGCGTTTTCTTACCTTCGACAAAGTCAAGACCGATACCATCTACTGGCAAGTTCACAAGGTCATTGTAGACATCACGAACATCACCAAAGTAAGTTTGAATCAAGACTTCAAGGCCTTTCTTATCAGCCAAGATTTTATTGTACAGATTCAAGAAGAGTGCTTTTTCGTCAGCAGTCAAATCTTTAACAAGAGCTGGCTCATCGAGTTGAATACGAGTCGCACCAAGCTCAGCCAATTTTGCAAAGACTTCTTGGTAGGCAGCAATAAAGCTATCGACGAAGTCTTCTGCTTTCACACCATCTTCGAAATCAGACAATTGAAGGAAAGTGAATGGTCCAACCACAACTGGGCGAGTATCCAGACCCAATTCTTTAGCTTCTTGGTACTCATCAAAAATCTTGTGACCAGCAAGTTTAACTTCTGTTGTTTTTTCAAATTTAGGAACGATGTAATGGTAGTTAGTGTTAAACCATTTCTTCATTGGAAGAGCACGCACATCCCCCTTTTTCACCTTGGTAACCACGTGCCAAAGCAAAGTATTGTTCCAATTCAGTCAAATCCAAGTTTTTGAACAGATTCAGGTACGACGTTGAAAAGGAAAGCTGCATCAAGGAAGTTATCGTAATGAGAAAAGTCATTTGAAGGAATTTCAGTAATACCTTTTTCTTTAACAATATTCCAGTGTTTTGCACGCAAATCTTTAGCAGCCGCTAAAAGTTCGTCTGCAGTAATTTCATTTCTAAAGTATTTTTCTGTTGTAAATTTTAATTCGCGGAATTCACCCAAACGTGGGAAACCAATGATAGTAGTTGACATCTTGTGTCCTCCTCTTTGTTGTTGATTTAATCTTACCAAAGAAATAAATATCTGTATAATTGTTATCAGTTTTCAATATATATAGTTTTAAACTATATCCTATAAAATAAAGGATTTCTGGTCTCGTTGTCTTATTTTTAATTAGATATTTGTATAGCTAATAACTATATAGGGAGATGATAAGGTCATTTTTATCAAAAAAACCTCTAGACTTTTGTCTAGAGATATATCTTACTTTTTCTTCTTTAATATTTAGTAATCAACTCATCCATGTTCACTATTGAGTAGTAAAGTCATAAAATAAGGCGTTTTAATCAAAACTAAATCTTAAACTCGTTCTTGAAGCCAAGAAGACGTATAGGACATGTTCTCACTGTTATAGCTATTCCAAATAAAATAGCCCAAAATCACCAAGACCACTAGGAAACATATTCCCAATACTGCTAACCAAATGATTTGCTTCTTTAAACTATCATACTCACTCATATAGCCATTATGAAGTTTTATAAGCTCGTCTCTCTTTTTATTGCTTGACTCTTTTGCAATGGCAATCTCAAGCTCGTACATTTGATGTTCCAAGAATTCCGCTTGAGTCACTTTTTTCAATTTTTTATTTGAAAGACTACTGTCCCCTTTCTCAAATTTATTTTTTTTAGTCATATTTCCCTCTAAAATCCTTTAATTTTAAAAAATGTTTGTAAAAACCCCGTTGTTATGGGCTTTTTCTTTGTTTTAAAAGACTGTTTCAGCAATTTGCTTTCCTTTTTGCTTACTTTTATATGGATTTTAGAGCCACTTCATAGAATGAGACGGCTTTTTTAGCGTTCTCTTTTGATAAGTGACTGTATATGTCCATAGTCATTGAAAGTTTAGAATGTCCTAGACGGTGTTGCAACTCCTTATAAGGAATACCCGAATTAAGAAGTAAACTAGCATGAGTATGTCGAAAACCGTGGAAACCTATGTTAGTTACCCCAGCGCGTTTAAAGTGTGTTCCTAATCGACTTTGCAAGGTACGGCTATTAGGATATTCATGTATAAAGTCCGAGAATACCACTGTTTCAGTCCTACCTAGTTTCCAAGCCTCTTGAGTTTGCTTGTGTTGGTATCTTTTCATCATGGTTACGGTTTGCTTATCTATGTCTATATCTCGGTAACCAGATTTTGATTTTGGACTGTTTAACTTCATTTCATAGTTTAAAGTCTTGGTTATATGGACAACCGAGTTATCAAGGTCAATATCAGACCATGAGATGAAGCCTCACCGGTTAATACGGCAACCAGTGGCAAGTAAGAACTTGTATAGCGTAATGTCATAATAATTTTTATATTTAGAGTTGTCTAAACTATCAAGGTAGGTAAGAAATTGTTTTAGCTCGTCATTGTTGAAATGCTTAACTTTGGCTTTCTTATCCTTTTGAGTGTTTCGAGGTAAAACAACATTATTAGCTGGGTTAGTGGGGATAACTTGTAAAACTACCCCATACTGTAAAATACGCTTGTTAAGCGCGTGAATTTTGTCGTAATGAAGATAAGCGCCAGCCTCACCAGTATTTGTACTGTTTGCCAGCTTATTCATAGTGGACTGAATGAGTGGGGTTGTCAGCTTATCCAGTTTAAACTCACCAAACAACGGTAAAACATGGTTATTTAAGAGCCCTTTTTGTGCCCTCTTTGTGTTAGCTTTAACTGTATTTTTATAGCTATCCCACCATGAAATAGCTAATTCCTCGTATGTTTCTATCGCTACTTCTTTGTAACGTGTTGAGCCATTGGCTTTAAAATCAAATTGCGCTTGTTGGGCTTTGGTCTTGAGTTCTTTCTTTGTCCTAGCGGTTACTTTGGTTGTAACTTTCTTTCCAGTGATTACATCAACACCAAGATATATATTAGCACGATAGACGGTTGAGCCGTCTTTTTTCTTTATCTCGTTAATCTTCATAATGATAAACCTTTCTAAACATCAGCAGGCACGAGCCATATTATATCGGGTTTAGATTGGTTTATATATTTTAGAGATAGTTGTTTATTTCAAGTTCTTTAACTCTTGTTTTGAGTAATCAATTTTTTGTTTCAATTTTTCATATTGTAAGAGCATTGTTTGTGACTCGTAAAGTTTTTTATTCCATTTATCTAAACTGTTAACTAGATAGTCTAGGGTGTCAATCAATTCTAAGGTTTCTTTTTGCTCCAGTTTATTCTCTTTCGTTCCCTCTTTCAATGTCGACAATACTTCAAAAATAGTCTCCAAAAAATAGTCGTAATGGTCCGAGGCTTGTCGCCTCGCCTTTTGTTGTTCTTCGACACCTTTTTTTAGAATATCCTCGGTTTCGGTTACTAAATCCTCTATATCCTCATAACCTAACAAATAACCTACTGTAACACCGAAATAATCGGCTAATACTTTGGCTTTCTCTGGTTTAATTTGGCGTTCTCCTTGTTCCCAATAGATATAGGTTCTCTTTGTGACACCAACTATATCAGCCATTTCTTGTTGGGTTTTCTTTTTACTTTGTCTCAATTCTTTTAATCTATTCATATTTTTACTATACCTTTTTTAAAACAGTATAGCACTATTTTTTATTTAGGTGAACAAAAAATGCAACAAATCAATGTATTTTACTTGACTTTGCACTTTTTGTTCACTAAAATACAATTAGCAATATAAATATTGCACAAAAAATTCAACAAGGAGTAAACAATGAAAAATAATCTACGAGTTTTACTTGCAAAGAAACGCCAAAAAGTATCAGATTTAGCAAAAGGAACTGGACTTTCTAAAAGTGCACTGACTGCACTTTATTATGAACGTACAAAACATCCCGATATTGGCACTCTGAAAAAAGTTGCTGACTATCTAAATGTTAGTATTGATGAACTCTTAACCGTTGACGATTGAGGACAACAAAAAAAAGGCTTCGCAGTCACCAAACTTACAAGCCTTTAAACATTACAACTAAAACGCAACACACTGGCAGGCAAGCCATATTATATCGGGTTTTAGAACATTTATATAGATACCTCAATTATACCATGAATTGCTGGTATCGTATACCCCTACTTAGAGCGCTACCTCTTAAAAATAGCAGTAAAAAACAAGGTCTAACCAGTAATTAAACATAAACGAGGTAAAGAAAATGACGAAGAAAAACACAATCACAGTTAAACAAAGCAACAAACTAGGTTTTAAATTGACGGACGTTAAAACTGGTTTGCAAACACTACGCAACTACGCTAACACTCTTATGCTTGCGAAACACGCTGGAGCAGATAATGGACTACTGCGCTATGAAACAGATAACTTTCTAGAAACAGTCTTTGATATGGTTGAAATTTATTCTAACGAGTTAGATAGGGTTGCTTTTACCTACCAGATACGACAACCCAAGTAGAGCATACGAGGCAGAGGAAAAAGGAGAGTAAGTTATGACTACTGAATTAAATTTATCTGCTAGCCAGTTTATTATCCTAGCTATTATTTTATCGCTTGCCGTAACTGTTTTATGGCTTAAAAAAAGCTATTTTCAGCTTGGTATAGAGCCCGTGACAGATAACACCACGCACAACGTAGGCACACGCTACGGAGCTTATATTCAATCACAAGGCAAGTATTACAACTAGAAAGAGGAACATCATGACCGAAAAATTTAACTTACCAGCCGAAAGAGCTAAAAGCTTTGGCTTAGAACTCGAAGAGGCTTATAACACTATGGTGGCTTTTTCCCTTGAAAATAAATTTGATTGTTACCCACCACAAGACCGCAAGAAGCTAGAAAGTGTGCTTGAGTTTTTAATGGACACCACTGATATGTGGATGAATGGGCAAATTATGGTAAGTAGCCAAGAAAGAGGTGTGAATGAAAAGAGATAGACCGCAAGAGGTTGAAATGGCGGTTTTAGCTCTCCTAAAGAAAGGGAATGATAATGCTACGACTGGTGGAGAGCTAGCCACTATCACGGGTTACAACACTCGTCTAATATCCAGTGCAATTAGTAACCTGATTATTCACTATGGTGTTCCTATCATTGGCGCTAGGGTTGGTACTCGTAATGGGTATTATATAGCAGAAACCAGACAAGAACTATTAGAGGGGCTTGTCTCTCTAAAAAACCAAGTTAAGAACGAGCAGAAAAGGTTAGACGTTCTAATGTCTATTGAGGACGTGACTAACTACGAGAAAATACTAGAAAGGGGCTAATATGCAAGTATTAAGCGAAGAATACCAAAAGGAGCTCGCTCAAGGGGTTATATCGGTACTAGATAAAGCCCTAGAGGGCTATTCTAAGTTCGATAAACACCAGTTAGGGCTAATCACTGCTCAGCAAGCTATGGACGAGCTAGGACTTAAATATAACACCCTAAGACGTTGGGAAGAGGCAGGGCTTAAACGCTATCAACCACCAATGGAAGACACGCGCAAAGTCTATTACCGTGTCAGTGATATTCTAGCTTTTCTAGGTGTCTATAACTAGAGGAGGGTGTAAGTATGCCTATTTATGAATCCCTAGGGTTTGGAAATAACTTACATTTAAACGATAATAAAGACCCTTTTAAATATGTCGCAACCTTTAGGCCTAGGACAGTACCAAAAGGCGTAGATATAGACGATTTTAAGCGCAATTCAGCGCCCTACTGCCTTAGTGGTGAGGTGAAACAAGATGAGAATGGCAACTATAAGCGCAATAATGCTAGTTTAATTTACCGTGATTTGATTTTCTTGGATTATGACGAGCTAGAGGCTAGCACAGATTTCGCTAGGGTCGTCCATGAAGTCCTAAAAGGGTACTCCTATACTATTTACCCCACCATCAAGCACACAAAAGAAAAGCCCCGTTATAGGCTCGTTATTAGACCTAGTGACAAGATGGACGAGCAGACTTATAGGCAGACTGTCCAAGAGATAGCGAATAAAATCGGACTACCTTTTGACAGTACAAGCCTAACATGGTCGCAGTTACAAGGGTTACCAGTAACCACTGGAGACCCTGCTGACTATGAAAAGATTGTAAATAGAGGGCGTGATTACCCCGTAGCAAATACAGTTACGGCTAGCCAAAAACCACACTGTCACACACCACGACAAAGCGGTAATAAAACTCTAACTATGCGGGTAGTAGATACCCTATTGCATGGCTTTGGTGACGAGGGTGGGCGTAATGTTGCAGTAACTAGGTTTGTAGGGCTATTACTGTCAAAGCGGGTCAATGCAGACGTAGCCACTGCCTACGAGCTAACAACCATAGCAAATAGCGTTACTAATAACCCTTTACCAGTCGAGGAACTAGCGAGAACTTTTGAAAGTATTGTGAAAGCTGAAATCAGAAAGAGAGGTATCAATGGAAATTAACATTGATGATTTGCAAGAAAAACTAGATGAAAGTAATGCTATTGAGCCACCTAAGTCTATGAATGAGTTAATGGAACGTATCTATCAAGCGGGGGAATTATGGCGCGAGGAACACGCTGAAACAGTTGGAAAAAAAGATGGTTTGGGTGTCAAAATTCCCATACCACCTATTCACACCGTAGCTAAAGAACTAAGTAAAATCGTAACATTTACGTTCATTACAAAATCTAATATACCTGATAATAGTTTACTGTATATGTATGACCTAGACGAGGGTATTTATACCGCTAGCGCGGACGAGTTCAATGTTTTGTGTAAGACGTTTGATAATAGAATAAAGCCGAACGACTGGAAACAAATAAAAATGATGGTACGTACCATGACGAAGATAAGCAGACCGCTAGAAAGTGCTAATTTAGTACCAGTGCAGAATGGTATCCTAGATTTGAAAAACAAGAAATTACTGCCATTTAATCCTAAGTATGTTATCACTAGTAAAATAGCCACTGCTTATAAGCCACCTAAGTCTATCCCTAAGGATAGAGAGGGCAACACGTTTGACGATTGGTTAAATTCTATTGCTTGTGGTGATAGTGAGCTTGTAACGCTCTTTTGGCAAATTATCCTAGAGGCTATTAACCCAAATTATACACGTAACAAGTTCGCTATCTTCTATGGTGACGGTAATAACGGTAAGGGAACGTTTCAGCGCTTGCTTATTAACCTAATCGGTGAAAGTAACGTGTCAGCTTTAAAACCTGCACAGTTTAGCGACAAGTTTAATCTTGAAACGCTTGTTGGTAAGGTGTGTAATATTGGTGACGAAGCACCTAACGACTACTTGAAAAACCCGTCTGACCTAATGAGTATCACTAGCGGCGACACTGTACTGGTTAACCCAAAAGGGAGACCAGCCTTTAGAGGCGACTTGACTATTATTCAATATCTTTTCGGGTAATTATATTCCTAATGGTGGGAATAAAACCAAAGGGTGGTATAGACGTATTATGATTGTGCCATTTAATGCTGACTTTAATGGTCAAATCGAAAAGCCTTGGATAAAAAATGAGTTCCTAGCAGATAAAGACGTTTTAGAATATGTTCTATATAAAACTGTTAATCAAGAGCCCTTTACTCATTTTATTGAGC
>SCPN01000613.1_pt1 | contig 95330 bp, 109 predicted proteins | sample 6106831 | NCBI WGS metagenome assembly SCPN01 (sample SAMN10720447, study PRJNA508395) | human gut metagenome | isolation source: Participant 1, 0 month
CTGAACTTAACAGCTGCGGTTTAATACAGTTTGCGAGCCAGACCCGAAACGGGCGATGCGGCGCATCGCTGCCCTATCGCTGTAAAAACAACGAGGGTATAGCTAATTTTAGCTACCCCCATTGTCAAAAACAGCAAAACCCCTCGCTAAATTCAGCTATCAGAGAATATAAAGAGAATATAAGTGATAGTACGGACACGCCCGCAACGCGCAAGCGCTTTCAACCGCCCTCTGTTTCCGAGGTTGCGGACTACTGCAGGGAGCACAGCCTAAGCATGGATGCGGAACGGTTTGTCGATTACTACACGGCGAACGGCTGGATGGCCGGACGCAGCAGGATGCGGGACTGGCAGGCTGCCGCGCGCAACTGGGCACGCCGTGAGCAGCCGAACACGCCCGCCGAGCCGGAAATGAAATTCGTAAACTAAGGAGGGTTTCACTTGAACGAGATTGAATTTGCCCGCGCCCATCTGGGCGACTACCGGGTGCAGGGTGCGGAGATCCAGCCGCGCCTGTGCCCGTACTGCCGCGGCGGTCAGCACGGCGACAAGTACACGTTCGCGCTCAATATGGACAAGCACACTTTTATCTGTCTGCGCGGCTCATGCGGCAAGCAGGGGCATTTCTCGCAGCTGCTGCGCGACTTTGGCGAACAGCCGAACACGGTGTATACCCCGCCGGTAAAGCATACCTATGTCAAGCCCAAGCCGCCCGCAATCGACCGGACAGGCACGGCGATGCAGTACATCGGGCAGCGCGGCATTTCGGAGCAAACCGCCGCTGCCTACGGCGTGGGCGGCAATAAGAGGCGAAGTGGTGTTCCCATATTACGAAACGCCTGAGGCATTCCAAACCGGTCAGCCGGTGTTCATCAAATACCGTCCGGCGCGCAAGCTGGACAAGGGCGAGCGCAAGGCGCGCCGCGAGAAGGACACCAAGCCGGTGCTATTCGGTATGCACCTGTGCCAGCCGAAAAACGGCACGCTGTATCTGTTCGAGGGCGAGTTTGACGCAATGGCAGGGTATCAGGCGCACGGCGGCAACTGTGTTTCCGTGCCGAGCGGGTGCAAGGACTTCACATGGCTGGACACCTGTGCGGACTTTCTTTCGCAGTACGACCGGGTGGCGATCATCGGGGATAACGATGCCGCCGGTCAGGAGATGGTGCGGGCGCTGTCCGACAAGCTGGAATGCGCCATCTGCGTGCCTGATTTCGCCCGGTACGGCACGAGCAAGGACGCGAACGAAATCCTCTACCGGCAGGGCGCGGAACGTCTGAGCGCCATTATGGACGGCGTACACGCGGCGGAAACGCTCGGTCTGCTCAACATTGCCGATATTGCGCCGGTGGATTTGTCCAGTCTGCCGCGTGTCATGTCCGGTCTGCCGAGCATTGACCGGATGTGCGGCGGGCTGTTCATGGGTGATCTGTGCGTATGGACGGGCAGACGCGGCGAGGGCAAAAGCACGATTTTAACGCAGCTTGCACTCGAAAGCGTGGAGCAGGGCGAAAACGTGTGCGTGTATTCGGGTGAGATTCCGGCGAACCGCTTTCGTTACGGTGTGTACTTGCAGGCTGCTGGAGAACTCCATGTCTGCGAGCGCATGGACGAGCGGGCAGGCCGTGTGACGCAGTTCGTGCCGCAGTCCGTTCAGCGCAAAATCGACAGCTGGCTGAACGGGCGGTTCTGGCTGTACGACAACCGCATTGCAGGCGCAGACGAGGCAGAAGCGTGCTGCGGGCATTTGAAAGGCGTACCGACGCTACAACTGCCGCGTGTTTCTGGTCGATAACCTGATGACCGTGCACCTGCCGGAACGAGCGGGTTTTTACCAGTCGCAGGCGGATTTCACGATAAAGCTGCGCAAATTTGCTGAGAAGCACGGCGTTCTGGTGCATCTGGTCGTTCACCCGCGCAAGACCGGCGGACAGGCGGTGCGCGACAATGATGAGGTAGGCGGTCTGTCCACGATTACCAATATCGCGTGTAATGTATTCAATATGCGGCGGCTGGATGAAAACGAAGCGGCAGAGAAAGGCTGTGACAGTGCTATTTCGTGTCTGAAAAACCGCGTCTATGGCGAAACAGGCAATGTCCGCCTGCATTTCCTTGCAAAATCGCGCCGCTTTGTCGAGCCGGGACAGAAAGAGAAGCCGTTCGGCTGGGAGCAGCAAGCCTCGCCTGCCCTGCCGAGTGAGCCGCCGTTTTAAGGAGGGATTGCATGACCGAACAGCAGATTGCAGCCGCGTGGAATGAACAGCCGTTCCCGCTCGATCTGCCGGAGAGCGAACAAGCGGCGTATATCGCGCTGACCATGATCTATCGGCACTACCGGGAGAACGTGCTGACACGGAAGCAGGCGCAGCTTTTCAAGGAACAGCTGACCGATTGGGCGCACTGCCCGCCGATGGAGCGCGCGGCACAGCTGCAGTATGCGCTCGCCAACGAATGGGCGCGCGGCAGGAACGGCGCGGATGTGTGGGAGAATCTGCGTATTCTGTTCATCGAGTATGGGATGCTGGTGCATCAGAGGTGTATAGATGGGTGAAGGGCTGCAATGCAAAGGTGCGACAAACGAAGAACTGGCTACACAAGCAAAGCAGGGCGACCACGCCGCGCTTGCCTCACTGTGGGAGCAGAATTCAGGCTTGCTTGCGATGCTGTTCCGTCAGCTGTATGTCCGAGCGGGCGCGAGAACGGCGCAGGCCGGCATTACATGGGAGGACGTAGAACAATGTTTCTTCCTTGCCATCGCGCAGGCTGTGCAGGTGTACGAGCCGCAGCGCGGCACGCTGTTTACATCGGTTCTCGGCTATGCCGTTAAGCGCGTGTTCTTTGAACTGATCGGATTCCAGACGGAGCGAACCAAGCGCGAACCGCTGAATCGTGCGTGCAGTCTGGACGAGCCTGTCACCGGCGAGGACGGGAGCGAAACACCGCGCGGAGAGCTGACACCTGACCACGCAGCCGAACAGGCTTTCGAGAACACAGAACGGCGCGTGTATTGCGAACAGCTGCGCCACGCACTGGACACGGAAATAGCAAAGCTGTCACCTATCCAGCAAGAGGCCGTGCGTTCCCGCTTCTATGAGAACCTGACACTTACACAGACTGGCGAACGGCTACACTGCAACGCAGAGTACGCGCGGCGACAGGTTGACCGAGCACTGTTTCTGTTGAAACGCTCGGCACGCCTTGCACGTTTCCGTGAACGTATTATCCGTGAGGACGCATATCACGGCACAGGCTGGCAGGCGTGGAAATACGGTGGGAGCGTGGAAGAACGTATTTTATTGAAGTTAGAAGAATTAAATGAAGTAACGTGAAAAGGAGTTTCTATTATGTTTTTTATCAAGCATCACGGAAAGCGCGTAGATTTGGCAGAGCACGAAGTATATACTTATTGCCCGCAGTGCGGCAAAGTACATCCTGTTGATCTTATCGAGATGGCACAGAGTTTTCCGGATTTTGATTTGTTCAGTACAGCAGTTTATTGCAAGGAATGCAGCCAACGGAGGGAAGCAAATTGTCGTTGAAAAAGCGTATTGAATTACTGGAAACACACGAGGACAGCTTTCCGAAGTACATTGTAAAATATACAGATGGCTCTGCTTTTACCGTGTACGGTTCCGAACTCATCACTCTATTTGCAGAGCGTGGCGAAGCACAGCAAATTCAGTTTGATGCAAGCAATCAAGCGGCATTGAACTATCTGAAATTTGCAAAGCAGCTTGCACACCCAGCATCAAACCGAAGAATCGAGGATTTTGAATGAAAGGCAATCGAGATAAAGCGCTTGCTGCTTTGCTGGCCTGTTCTTCTGTCCGTGCGGCATCAGAATACTCCGGTATTTCGGAGAGCACGTTATGGCGTTATCTGAAAGAACCGGAGTTCTGCACCATTCTCGATCAGCGGCGCGCAGAAACTATGCAGCGTGCAGCGGCTGCGCTGAATGAACAGCTGGAGAGTGCCGCACAGACAATTCAAGCAATCATGCAGGATAATACAGCGCCGCCGCAAACGCGCGTAAATGCCGCAAGAGCGGTTTTAGAGTATGCTGCAAAGTATGATGAACAAGCTAATCTGCTGCGCCGTGTGGAACGGTTAGAACAGCAGAATGAATTAAATTGAATGAGTATGATATGCAAAAAGGAGTTTTAATGAATAATTTTCAAAAGTTTTATTTTGATATTACCGGATTCCGTGATGAAATGAAAGGTGCTGTCAAACGTTATCAAGTAACGATCAAAGAGCTGGAACGATTCAAGGGCAGCGCTGGATATGATGAGGAAATGAAAAAGGCAGAAACCACATACCGCACGGAAACAGAGGCAATACGAGCGCTTTATTCAGAACGCTTATCAAAGCGGAAAGAAGATTGTCTGGCGGTACTGCGTACACATCGCGATCCACTGCCAACGCCGGAGCAGATTGCAGCTTTACAAGCCTTGAAGCTGCTCGACAAGCCGACTAAAGCACAGATTACTGACCTAATGCCACAAATGAAAGATTGCCCACTTACTATGGCGGCATTGAGGGATACAGCTTTACAACACGGGTATTTGGGCGTTGTTCCAGATACAGAGGGTGATACTGCATGGGCGCGCGAAAGAACCGAAGATATGTTTAAGGCAGCACAAAAGTTTGTTCATGATTTGGATAATGTCGCTGATACCGGAGATCATGTGTCAAATCATGCATGGTCATTGTTTCGCCTTGATCATGATTATGCAAATGCAGAGGAATGCGTTTCACAGTTCTGCGCCGGTACAGATGTTCAAATGCTGGAGAAATTCATCAATATAGCGGAATAAAAGATTCTGTAACTTAACAAAACTTAGCTTTCGACTTGGTGAAACTTGGTTTTTACTTGCGGAAACTTGCTTACCAAATCAACATCAGCACTTATGAAAACAGCCGCTCCATTTCGGGGCGGCTGTTTTGCTGTTGGTTTTATGTTACGCTTTCGAGCGGGCGGCGTGCATACGATAGCCGCGGGCTAATCCTAGACTGTACGCCCAAAGGATCGGATCTGTTTTTTGCTCCATATGCATGAGTGCGAAAAGTTCGCTGGTAGCCATATCATAACGACTGCTATCTGGCAGCTTAGTCAGTCGGATGTACGTTTCAATCTTGTCAAGAACCTGCTTGTCGGTCAGCTTTTCTTTCATGGTAATGTTCCTCCTGTTTGCTCTGTGATGGATGCTGTGTTCGTTTCTTCCCGCTCGCCATGCAGTTCTGCAACAAACGGTTCAAAGCGCATACAGCTCGTTTACAGCGCTATTATAATACACTGTACCCAGTACATTCAATAGTCAGGCTGTCTGAATCTGTATCGTAAATTTCGTATATATTTGTACTGTACCCAGTGTAGAATTTGCAGTATAATTAAGGTAGAATGGAGATGGTATATATGCCGATCAGTGAAGCACGCCGCAAGGCGAACGAACGCTATAATGCGAAAGCGTATGACGAGATCAAGGTGCGCGTTCCCAAAGGGCACAAGGCAGAATTGCAGGCGCACGCAGAACAGCGGAACGAAAGCCTGAACGGGTTCATTAACCGCGCCATAGATACACAGCTCGAGCGGGATAATCGGACGGCAACGGAGATTATCGAACAGGATTATCTGCCGTTGGAGCAGACAATCGTCAATCAGTTCCGGGACGAGGGGATGTCGGACGAGGAAATTCTGCAATGGCTGCGAGAAATATCTTAACTGCGTGGAGGGAAAATATATGGAAGAAGCCAAAACGGCAACCGAAATCTTAGAGCAGGATTATCAGAACGACATAATGGCACAGCACTTGATTCAGCAGTACCGCGCAGAGGATAAAATGACAGATGAACAGATATTGGAATTTATGATTGAATTCTACTAACAGATATTTAGTTGATTTTGGATAGGCGTAATGCAGCATAGCCATGCGGCGGCTGTAATGCCCGCTGCGGGCGTTTTGCCCGCTCGGTGGATGGTTTAACGGCGCACACTCAGTACCGTTTACAGAGCGTAAAAGCAGGCGCACAAGTGTTCGGTAAAACAGCGGTACAGACCGGCGCAGAGCTGCGTTCGAGCGGGTGGTTTGACGCGGAAAATCTGGTGCTTGTTTGGTGTTTATTTGGTGCTTATGCAGGTAGAAGCCGTTTTCATTAACCTGCAATAAAGTTTATGAACAATCATATATCCGGCGCTGTGTCGGTGTATTAAATGCCATTATGTTGTATTTTACAACAACGAATACACACTGGCAGTCAAGAGGTCATGGGTTCGATCCCCACCGTCTCCACCATACAAAACAGGGACAAGAGATTTTACCTCTTGTCCCTGTTTTGTTCTATCTTACCCGGAAATACCAAACAGCTGTCTGCCGTTTTCGGTTGTAATCCGTTCAACCTCTGCGGCACTTATGCCCTTGATTTCCGCGATAGTCTCAGCCATGCGATGCACATACAGCGAGGAATTACGGCGGCCGCGAAACGGCTCGGGTGCCATGTAGGGCGAATCGGTCTCGATCATCAGTCGCTCAATCGGCACTTCGCGAATGACTTCCTTCGCCTTTTTGGCATTTTTGAATGTGATAACACCGGTAAACGACAGATAATAGCCGAGTTTCAGCAGTTCACGTGCCATTTCGACGTGACCGGCATAGCAGTGGTACACGCCGATCACATCCGGATACCGACGGGTGATCTCCATGCTGTCGGCGTGCGCATCGCGGTCATGCACGATGACAGGGAGGTGCAGTGCACGCGCCAGCTCCATTTGGCGGGCAAATACAACCTGCTGCCGCGCACGCGCACGCTCGTCTTTTTCCCAGTAATAGTCAAGACCAATTTCGCCGATGGCGCGAACCTTGCTTTCGTTCTGTGCCAGTGCGCGGATGGTCTCCAGATCAGCCTCCCAGCCGTCCTCGATGTTCTCCGGGTGAATACCGACCGCCGCATATACAAATGGATATTTATTCGCGTAGCTGACCGCCTTGCGCGAGCTTTCCACATCACAGCCGGGATTGAGAATCAGGCCGACATTGTTCTCGGGCATGGAAGCCAGCAGCGTATCGCGGTCCTCTTCGAACCGTTCATCGTCATAGTGTGCATGTGTATCAAAAAGCATAGTAAACCTTCCTCAAATCCAGCCGAAATGCCTGCAGGCGTTCCAAAGTCCGTCCTTATCCACGTCGGTTGTGATGTAATCCGCTTTCTCCTTGAGCGCGGCGCGGGCATTGCCCATCGCAATAGACAGCCATCCCTGACCGAACATGCAGATGTCGTTCATACCGTCGCCAAACACCACAATATCCTCATCCGGAATGGATAAAAGCTGCTGAAAATAGCGAATACCTCGCTGTTTTTCCTTCGGCTCAACGAAAATCACATGGGGATTGTACCGCACAAGCGGCAGACCGCCCGCGTCAATATGATTCTCCTCATCAGGCGTGCAGACGTAGTAAACCTTGTACAGATGCTCCAGCCTGTGATAATCAAAATGCGGGTCCCACAGAACAGGGAAGTAGTTCTCCGGCGCATACGGAAGATAATTTTTATCCGTTGTTACGCATAGTTTCTCATTCTCCGGCGACACCGCCCACGGAATACCGGCCTGCTCGAGCCGCTCGATCAGCGCAATGCAGTCGGCCGCCGGCAGCGACTCCATCTCGACAATTTCGCCGTTGTGCGTTACGCTCCAGCCGCCGTCCGCTACAATGTCCGTGAAGCCGTAGCGCGCGGCAACGGCGGCTGCAGATGCCTGCAGCCGTCCGGTCGCAATGGCGGTAAAGTGGCCGTTCGCACGAAGCTGCGCCAGTGCCTTTACTGCGCTTTCCGGCATCATGGTGGTGAGACCGGTGGAAAGCGTGCCGTCAATATCAAAAAAGAAGTATTTTTTGTGCATGTAAAACCCTCAATAACAGAGTGAAGAGTGGAGAGTGCAGAGAACATAAATCTCCACTCTTCACTCTCCACTCTGTTCTTAACTCTTTTGCTTAAAATATATCACAGAATCATAAACAGCGTGCCTGCCGCAATCAGAATACCGCCGATCACGCCCTTGACCGTCACGGTCTCGTGCAGAACAACAAACGCCAGAATCATCGTGATAACAACGCTCAGCTTGTCGATCGGCGCTACACGGCTGGCCTCGCCCATCTGCAGGGCCTTGTAGTAAAACAGCCACGAACCGCCGGTCGCCAATCCGGACAGGGTAAGGAATACCCAGCTTTTGGCGCCGATTGCGCTTACGCCGCCCTGTTTTCCCAGCAGGAAGACCATGCCCCATGCCATCACGAGCACCACAGCGGTTCGGATAGCAGTAGCAAGCGTGCTGTCCACGTTTTCCACGCCGATTTTGGCTAAAATCGTTGTCAGTGCGGCAAATACCGCAGAGAGCAGCGCATAAATGATCCACATTGCATTTCGCCCTCTTGTCATAATTTTCGCTTCCTAAATTGTTGATTGTAGTATGTGCGAAATTATACATGGGATAACACATCTGTTAACCCATTCGTAGGGCGGGCTGCCCTCAGCCCGCCGTTGCAACCGAGTGTTCCTGTCTATGTGCGGCGGGGTAAGGGTACCCCGCCCTGCGGAATCCGTTGTAAAGTGTGTTTATTTTAGCACAGCTTGGCGCCAGCCGGAATGCTGTCGTCCAGCATGAGCAGGTTGAGCTTTTCGTCCTTTTCGGCGGAAAGCAGCATGCCGTTGGACTCCTGACCCATCATCTTGCGCGGCGGCAGGTTGGTAACGGCGACGACCGTCTTGCCGACCAGCTCCTCCGGCTTGTAATACTTGGCAATACCGGACAGAATCTGACGCGGCGTGCCCGAGCCGTCATCCAGCTGGAACTTGAGCAGCTTATTGCTCTTCTTGACGTTCTCGCATGCGAGCACCTTGCAGACCGTCATATCGACCTTGCAGAAATCGTCAAACGGGATATCCGGCAGGAACTCAACTGCAGGCTTCTGCTCGGCCTCGGCAGCCTTCTTTTCCTCCTCGATCTCAGCGAGTTTCTTCGGAATGTCGATGCGCTCAAACAGGATGGAGGCTTCGCCGACCGGCTGACCCGGCTGCATGCCGTCAAACGAGGTCAGGCTCTCAACGCCCTTGTTTTCAACACCCAGCTGTGCGAAAATCTTGTCGGCGGTGTCCGGCAGATACGGCTTCAGCTCAACAGCGGCAAAGCGGATCGCTTCGAGCAGATTGTACAGCACCGTGCCCAGACGCGCCTGCTTGCTCTCGTCCTTGGCGAGCGCCCACGGCATGGTCTCGTCGATATACTTGTTGGAGCGGCGCAGCAGTGCGAATACCTCGTCGATGGCGTCTGCAACGTGCAGGGTGTCCATCTTCTTCTCAACAGCCGCCGGCAGACCGAGTGCGACTGCCTTCAGTTCGTCATCAAGCGCTTCCGGTGCGGTCGGCGCCGGAACAATGCCGCCGAAATACTTCTTGGTCATGGCAATCGTGCGGTTGACCAGATTGCCGAGCACATTTGCCAGATCAGAGTTAATGCGCTCGCAGATCAGCTCGTAGGAGAGTACACCGTCATTTGCGAACGGCATCTCGTGCAGAACGTAGTAGCGGATGGCATCCACACCAAACAGGCGAACCAGATCGTCCGCATAGATAACGTTGCCGAGCGACTTGGACATCTTGCCGTCGCCGACCAGCAGCCACGGATGACCGAATACCTGCTTCGGCAACGGCTCGCCAAGCGCCATCAGGAAGATCGGCCAGTAGATGGTGTGGAAGCGGATGATATCCTTGCCGATCAGGTGCACATCAGCCGGCCAGAACTTCTTGTAGTGCTCATCGTGGTTGCCGTCCGGATCGTAGCCGCAGAAGGTGATATAGTTGGTAAGTGCATCCAGCCAAACATAAACAACATGGCCCGGGTCAAAGTCCACCGGAATGCCCCAGCTGAACGAGGTGCGGGAAACGCACAGGTCCTGCAGACCCGGCTTGAGGAAGTTGTTTACCATCTCGTTCTTGCGGCTCTCCGGCTGGATGAACTCGGGGTGCTCCTCGATGTGCTTCATCAGGCGGTCGGCGTACTTGCTCATGCGGAAGAAGTATGCCTCCTCCTCGGCGTCTACGCACGGGCGGCCGCAGTCCGGGCAGCAGCCGTCCTTCAGCTGGCTCTCGGTCCAGAACGACTCACACGGCTTGCAGTATTTGCCCTTGTACGCACCCTTGTAAATATCACCCTGATCATACAGCTTTTTGAAGATCTTCTGCACCTTTTTCTCGTGCATCGGGTCGGTGGTGCGGATGAACTTGTCATAGGTGGTGTTCATCAGATCCCAGATGGTCTTAACCTCACCGGCAACCTTGTCAACGTGCTGCTGCGGCGTGATGCCGGCTGCCTCGGCCTTCTCCTGAATCTTCTGACCATGCTCGTCCGTGCCGGTCTGGAAGTAAACGTCGTAACCGGTCATGCGCTTGTAGCGTGCGATAGCGTCGGCCAGCACGATCTCGTAGGTGTTGCCGATGTGCGGCTTCGCCGAGGTATAGGCGATCGCCGTCGAGATATAATAGGGTTTCTTGTCCATTCGTGTATTCTCTCCTTACATATATAAATATGTTTTATGCGTGACAGCAGGGAACAGGGAACAAAAAATCCTCCGTTCCTGCAATGGCCTGTATTTTGCCACTGCAAGGACGGAGGACAAACCTTCCGTGTTACCACCTTGCTTTACGCCTTCCTCGCGGAAGGACGCCTCAGCGGGTAGGATGCTACCCATCGTCCTCGATAACGGCAGGACTTTGCCGCCGCAGCCTTGCATACTATTACAAAGTAAGTTCGGTGCGAAGCTCCAAGACCATGTTCGGCAGTGCCCTCCGCGTTCCGCTTTCACCGCCCGGAACTCGCTTTGACGTACTTCACTGCGTACTCTTCTCTTCACTGCTTTTAACAGATGTGCGCAGGAAAACAGCGTTTTCCTGTACACAGTGTTATTTTACTATATTGGAGAAGGTTTGTCAAATCTGTTTGCGGTGCAGTATACCCGGCGCTGCCTTAAAAAAAGTCTTGACAACAGCGGCTCAGAGGTCTAATATAAAAACATATTGATAAAGGTGATGAACGGGTAAAGTAATTGTCACCCCTGTCCGCAGAGAGCTGCCGGTTGGTGTAAGGCAGCGTCAGGAAGCAGTGAAACTCGCCCGGGAGCTGTCCGCTGAAAGTCCTTCGGACCGGTAGGAGGGAACGGATACCCACCGTTACAGGGGAGCGCATTGTCAGATGTGCATAGAGGGGTCGCACCATACTGCGGCAACAAGAGTGGTACCGCGGAGCTTTCGCTTCGTCTCTTAATGATTGGATTAAGGGACGGAGCTTTTTTTGTCCCTGTAAGCCCGGTAAAATTCTGAATAGGAGAGGACAAGATACCATGGGAAGAACAGTTAAGATTTTTGATACGACGCTGCGTGACGGTGAGCAGTCTCCCGGCTGCAGCATGAACCTGAATGAGAAGATCGAGGTTGCAAAGCAGCTCGAAGCCCTCAAGGTTGATATCATTGAAGCAGGCTTTGCGGCTGCTTCTCCCGGTGATGCTGCTGCCATCGCAGCAATCGCTGATACCGTGCGCGGCGCTACCATCTGCTCGCTGGCGCGCTGCCGTGAGCAGGACATCGAGGCGGCATGGAACTCCATCCGCCGTGCAGAGTCTGCCCGCATTCACACCTTCCTGGCAACCAGCCCGGTACACATGGAGTACAAGCTGAAGATGACGCCGGATGAGGTGCTGGAATCCGTAGCGCACAACGTAGCCTTCGCTAAGAAGTTCTGTTCGGACATCGAGTTCTCCGCTGAGGACGCAACCCGCTCCGACCTCGACTTCCTGTGCCGCGTCGTTGAAACCGCCATCAAGGCCGGTGCTACTACCATCAACATTCCGGATACCGTCGGCTACATGATCCCGCAGGAGTACGCATCCCGCATCAAGTATCTGCGTGAACACACCGAGGGTATCGAGAACGTAATCCTGTCCTGCCACATGCACAACGACCTCGGCATGGCAGTTGCAAACTCTCTGGCAGGCGTTGAAGCCGGTATTGACCAGATCGAGTGCACCATCAACGGCATCGGCGAGCGCGCAGGCAACGCCTCCATGGAGGAGTGCGTTATGGCGCTCAAGACCCGTGCCGACCACTTCGGCATCGGCTGCAACATCGAGACCACCCAGATCTACCGCGCAAGCCGCATGATCCAGACCATTACCGGCGTTGCTGTTGCACCGACCAAGCCGATCATCGGTGCAAATGCGTTCGCACACGAGGCAGGCATCCACCAGCACGGCGTAATGGCCAACAAGGAAACCTACGAGATCATGACTCCGGAATCCGTCGGCATCCCGAAGAACGCCATCGTGCTCGGCAAGCACTCCGGCCGCCATGCGTTCGAGGAGCGCCTGCATGAGCTGGGTTACACGCTCGATCACGAGAAGCTCGAGAAGGCATTCGAGAAGTTCAAGATTCTGGCTGACAAGAAGAAGGTCATCAAGGACCGCGACCTCGAGGGTCTGATCGGTGCTGTTCCGGTTTCCGGCGAGGAGCGCTACACGCTCGACCGCTTTGTCATCAACTCTGGCAACACCATTACCTCTACCGCTGTTATCCGCGTCAAGAAGGGCGACGAGATGTTTGAGCGCGCTGCCGCTTCCGACGGCCCGATCAACGCATCGTTCCATGCAATCGACAAGATCATCGGCAAGGAAATCGTTCTGGAGGACTACTCGCTGCGCGCACTGACCGACGGCGAGGACGCACAGAGCGAGGCTATTGTCAAGATCCGCGTAGACGGCAGCAACGAGGTTGTTACCGGCCGCGGCGTATCGGTTGACGTTATGGAGGCGTCCATCAAGGCGTACATCAACGGCATTAACAAGTATTTTAACGACTAATTCAGCAGGAGGAACGCTGTTATGGGTATGACAATGACGCAGAAGATCCTCGCAAAGCATGCGGGTCTGGAAAGCGTAACGGCAGGTCAGCTGATCGAGGCAAACGTAGATCTCACGCTGGCAAACGATATCACCGGTCCGGTTGCCATCCGAGAGATGGAGAAGGCGGGCTTCGATAAGGTGTTCGACAACACCAAGATCGCGCTGGTAATGGATCACTTTGCACCGAACAAGGATATTAAGTCCGCAGAGCAGTGCCTCGAATGCCGCGAGTTCTCCAAGAAGTACAACATCGTAAACTTCTTTGACGTTGGCGCAATGGGTATCGAGCACGCGCTGCTGCCGGAAAAAGGTCTGACCGCTCCCGGTGAGCTTATCATCGGCGCGGACAGCCACACCTGCACCTACGGCGCACTGGGCGCATTCTCCACCGGCGTTGGCTCGACCGACCTCGCGGCGGGCATGGCGACCGGCAAGGCATGGTTCAAGGTGCCGAGCGCCATCAAGTTTGTGCTCACCGGCAAGCTGAGCCCATGGGTATCCGGCAAGGACGTTATCCTGCACATCATCGGCAAGATCGGCGTGGACGGCGCTCTGTACAAGTCGATGGAGTTCGTTGGCGAGGGTGCACACGCGCTGTCCATGGATGACCGCTTCACCATCTGCAACATGGCGATCGAGGCCGGTGCGAAGAACGGCATCTTCCCGGTAGACGACAAGACGATGAATTACATCAAGGGCCGCGTAAACCGCGAGGTTACCGCATTCGAGGCCGATGCTGACGCCGAGTACGAGCAGACCATCGAGATCGACCTGTCTGCACTCCGTCCGACCATCGCGTGCCCGCACCTGCCGGAGAACACCAAGACCATTGACGACCTCGGCCATATTGAGGTTCAGCAGTCGGTCATCGGTTCCTGCACCAACGGCCGCATCGACGATATGCGCGTTGCAGCCGAAATCCTCAAGGGCCGCAAGGTAAATCCGAATGTGCGCACCATCATCATCCCCGCAACACAGGAAGTTTACCTGCAGTGCATTGAGGAGGGTCTGACCAAGATCTTCATTCAGGCTGGCGCTATCGTTTCCACGCCGACCTGCGGCCCGTGCCTCGGCGGTCATATGGGTATCCTGGCGCACGGCGAGAAGGCGGTTTCCACCACCAACCGCAACTTTGTCGGCCGTATGGGTCATATCACCTCGGAAATTTATCTGGCAAGCCCGGCCGTCGCTGCCGCAAGTGCGGTAGCAGGCTATATCTGCGCACCGGACGACCTGAAGTAAGGGAGGAAACACATACCATGAACGCAAAAGGCAAGGTTTTCAAGTACGGCGATAATGTCGATACCGACGTTATCATCCCCGCACGTTATCTGAATATTGCGGACCCGAAAGAGCTGTCCACCCACGCCATGGAGGACATCGACGCGGACTTCGTAAAGAATATGCACCCGGGCGACATCGTTGTCGCGACCCGCAACTTCGGCTGCGGCTCCTCCCGTGAGCACGCACCGCTCGTTCTCCGCGAGAACGGCGTTTCCTGCGTTATCGCGTCCTCGTTCGCGCGTATCTTCTACCGCAACGCCATCAACATCGGCCTGCCCATCCTCGAGTGCGAGGCAGCGGCGAACGGCATTGATGCAGGCGACGAGGTAGAAGTAGACTTCGACACCGGCGTGATCACCGACGTTACCAAGGGCGAGAGCTGGCAGGCAGCTGCATTCCCGCCGTTTATCCAGAACATCATCAAGGCGGGCGGCCTGCTCAAGTCGCTCAAGGAGAGAGAGGCATAATCCCATGGAATACAATATTGCTGTTGTCAAGGGTGACGGCATCGGCCCGGAAATCGTATCCGAGGCTATGCTCGTGCTCGATAAGGTCGGCGAGAAGTTCGGCCATAAGTTCAATTTCCAGGAGGTCCTCGCAGGCGGCTGCTCGATCGACAAGAACGGCATCCCGCTGACCGATGACACCATCGAGATCTGCAAGAACGCGGATTCCGTGCTGCTCGGCGCGGTAGGCGGCCCGAAGTGGGACGATGTGCCGAGTGCAAAGCGTCCGGAGAAGGCGCTGCTCGGTCTGCGCGCCGCGCTGGGCCTGTTCGTCAACCTGCGTCCGGCGCAGATGCACAAGGCACTTGCGGATGCGTGCCCGATCAAGCCCGAGATCATCGGTGACGGCTTCGACATTCTCGTTTGCCGTGAGCTGACCGGCGATGTTTACTTCGGCAAGCACTATCGCCGCGAGAGCGACAAGGGCTGGGGCGAGACCGGCGCGGACGACATGAACTACTCGGTTTATGAGGTAGAGCGCATCGGCCGCCGTGCTTTTGAGATGGCGATGAAGCGCAATAAGAAGGTCTGCTCGGTAGACAAGGCAAACGTGCTCGAAACCAGCCGCGTATGGCGCGAAACCATGCACCGCATCAAGGACGAGTACCCGGAGGTCGAGTACACCGATATGTACGTTGACAACTGCGCGATGCAGCTCGTCCGCAATCCGGGTCAGTTCGATGTTATCGTAACCGGCAACCTGTTCGGCGATATTCTGTCCGATGAGGCTTCCATGATCACCGGCTCCATCGGTATGCTGCCGTCCGCCTCCATGAACGAGAGCGGCAAGGGTATGTACGAGCCTATCCACGGCTCCGCGCCGGACATCGCGGGCAAGGGCATCGCGAACCCGATCGCGACCATCCTGTCGTGCGCGATGATGCTGCGCTACTCCTTCGGTCTGAAGGACGAGGCAGACGCCATCGAAACCGCTGTTGAGAATGTCCTCAACGCAGGCCACCGCACCGCGGACATCGCCGCAAAGGGTGAGAAGGTACTGTCCACCTCCGAGATGGGTGCACTGATCCGCGAACAGCTTTAATTGTGCGGTGTTGCCTTAAGAATAATCAGGAATGAGTAATCCGTAATTACTCCGTGAATTTTTCCTATCAAGAAACCCGGTTGCGATTAGGCTGCAACCGGGTTTTTCGATAGTCTTGCGGCTTCGTTTTTTGAAGCCGTTTTTGTTATATGGAGAATCGGCTTTACGCGTTCTCGCTGTTTCTCTCGCTCTTGGCATAGCTCTTGAACGAGTGGATAACGATCGTCAGACCGAGCACAATCAGCAGTACCGCAAGGATAAGCTGCAGACCGTTTGCGATGAATACCGCTCCCCAAGTGGTCTCACCGGCCGGAATAGCCGTTGAGGCGGCAGCAGAGATTGCCTTTACCATAGCGAGGAAACGCTGCACCAGCGCGGTGAAGGTAACACACTGAGCATGATGATCAGCGGCGGGAAGATCATCTTGTTGCTGCGGCCGGTAACCTTGAGGAATACGCAGCGTGATGAGCACCAGAGCGCTCAGCAGGCTGGTTGGCCGAACCGAACAGCGGCCAGATATTGGCATAGCCGATCTTGGTGAGCAGGAAACCAAATGCCAGCGTGATAACCGTGGAGAAATATACGTTGCAGAACAGCTTGCGCCAGCCCTCGGCATGCTCCATGTCATCGACGGAGAACAGCTCCTGAAAGCTCATGCGGCCGATACGCGCAACCGCGTCCAGACTGGTCAGCGCCAGTGCGGAAACACACATGGTCATAAATGCAGTAGCAACATAAACCGGAACGCCGAACATCTCGAAGAAGCCTGCGACACCGCTGCTGAATACCTGGAACGGCGTGCCCGCTGCCGGCGTACCGTCAGCTGCTGCAGCAGCACCGGCAACGCACAGTGCCAGAACAGCCAGCAGGCTTTCCAGCACCATTGCGCCGTAGCCAACCTTGGGCATGTCCTTTTCGTTCTCGATGGTCTTGGAGGACGTACCCGAGGAAACCAGACTGTGGAAACCGGAAACCGCACCGCATGCAACGGTTACAAACAGGATCGGGAACATCGTGCCGAGCTTCTCATTGGTAAAACCGGTGAATACCGGCAGGTTCATAGTCGGATGTGCAACAACCAGACCGACGACTGCGCCTGCGATCATGCAGATGAACATGAAGGTGGTCATGTAGTCGCGCGGCTGCTTGAGCAGCCACATCGGAAGGACAGCGGCGAAGAAGATATAAACGAAGGTGATATAGCTCCATGCTGCCTTGCCGAAGATAAGCGGGCAGTTCATGCCGATTGCAAAGGAGGCAACGATGCACACAATGCCGACAACGGCTTCCTTCCAGCCGGTCAAGTTAAACTTTTTCTGGATAAGGCCGAGCACAACCGCGAATACCATAAACATGATGGAGATCATGCCTGCCGCACCGTTGGTGGTTGCGGTAGCAGCCAGCTCGGTAACGCCTGCGTCAGTGACAGTGTAGGCGTTGAATGTGCCCGCAACCATATCTGCGAATGCCGCAACAACGATGCAGCAGAAAATCCACGAGAAAATCAGGAACAGCTTGCGGCCGGTTTTGCCGATGTACTTCTCAATCAGCATACCCATCGACTTGCCCTTGTTCTTAACCGAAGCGTACAGCGCGCCGAAGTCGGCTACCGCGCCGAAGAATACGCCGCCGATCAGCACCCACAGCAGTACCGGCAGCCAGCCGAACGCCGCAGCCTGAATTGCACCGGTTACAGGGCCTGCGCCCGCGATAGAGGAGAATTGGTGACTGAATACCGTCCAGCCGTTGGTCGGCACAAAGTCCTTGCCGTCATTAAATTCAACGGCAGGCGTCTTGGCTTTCGGGTCGATACCCCATTTGTTCGCCAGCCAGCGTCCGTAGAAAACGTACGCGCCGAACAGAACAACAGCCGCGATCAGCACGATTACAAGTGTGTTCATGTTTTTTCGTCTCTTTCTTGAAATGATTTGCGATTCCGCAGCCAAAGGTACGCAAAAAAGCCTTCGTCCATGCAGGAGGATCACGAAGATGATCCTGCAAAGACGAAGGCATATACATTGCTATTGCTGTATTTACTTCCGCGTTACCACTTTGCTTGCCGACAGTACGCTGCCGACCTCTCATTGCCGCCCGGTACCGCATTCTTCCGGAGGGCTTTTCCTGTTAACGGTGGATATCCGGCCTCGACTACTCGGCATTGCCTTTGATCGAAGCTGCTCGCAGGGGATAGCGAACCCGTGCCTTGCTGCCGTCTTGCACGACCGACGGCTTTCTGTGAGCGGTGATACGGATACGTCATGTCCTGTTCAAAGCATTTGGCTACTGAACGATTCGTATGATAGACCTCTTTTTGCCGTTTGTCAACCGGACAGGAGACGAAAAATGCAATTTTGGCAACACCTGCAAATCCGGCAGTATTGATAAATAAAAATTTGTTTATTTTTTAACGGCGTATCAGATACAGCAAGATTCTATACTTGACAAATGCATTTTACACGGCTTATACTGATATTATATAAAAGACAAGCAAGGGTGCTGTGATGAGCGGCTGAGAGGGCGAGAAACCCAACCTTTTGAACCTGTTGGTTAATGCCATTGTAGGGAAGCTGTCGCATTGCTGGGATTGAGTGCTTCGGTTTTGCCGCAGGGTGAAAACGAGGCGTTTTTTATTTTCCCGGCAGCGATGATAAAATTGGAGGGAACAGGAATGAAAACAGTGCTTACCATTGCCGGTTCGGACTGCTCCGGCGGTGCAGGCGTGCAGGCTGACCTGAAAACCATGGCGGCGCACGGCGTGTTCGGTATGAGCGTTATCGTATCAGTCGTAGCGGAAAACACCGCACGCGTGATCGACATTCAGGACATCAGTCCTCGGATGATCGAGGAGCAGATTGACGCGGTGTTTGAAGACATCGTGCCGGATGCGGTTAAAATCGGCATGCTGTCCTCGCCGGAGTGCATGAAGACGGTAGCCGGCAAGCTGGCACAGTACCAGCCGGCGCACATCGTGATTGATCCGGTGATGTTCGCCAAAACGGTGATCCGCTGATGGACCCGGCCTCGGTCGGTGCGCTCATCAGACCGTGGTGCTGACTCCGAACGTACCGGAGGCACAGTATCTGGCAGATATGGAAATCCGCACGCCCGGAGGACATGGAGGAGGCAGCACGCCGCATCTATGCCAAGGGCTGCAGGAACGTGCTCGTCAAGGGCGGCAAGAACATCGCAGGTGCGGTGGATGTACTGTTTGACGGCGAGACCTGTCACCGCATTGAGATTGAGCAGATCAACACCACCAGCACGCACGGCACGGGCTGCACGCTGTCCTCTGCGATCGCATCCAATCTGGCGCTTGGCCACAGCGTGTCCGAGGCGGTAAAGCTGTCTAAAGAGTACGTCACCGACGCTATCCGTCATGCACCCGGTCTGGGGCATGGCTGCGGTCCGCTTAATCATTTTTGCCGTATTTTTTCGGAGGAGTGAAAGACAATGAAAAAGAATTCTATCCGTAAACTGACCATTGCAGGCGTTCTCGTCGCAGTTGCAGTCGTTGGCAGCCTGTTTTCCATACCGGTGCTTGGCGCGAAGTGCTCGCCGGTGCAGCACATGGTAAATGTGCTCGGCGCCGTTCTGCTGGGCCCGTGGTACGCGCTCGGCATGGGCTTTGCAGCAGCACTGATTCGCAATGTGCTCGGCTTGGGAAGTCTGCTGGCGTTCCCCGGCTCGATGATCGGTGCGCTTCTGTGCGGTCTGGCCTACAAGGCCTGCCCGAAGCTGCCGGTCGCTTACGTTGGTGAGGTATTCGGCACCGGCATTCTCGGCGGTCTGGCTTCCTACCCGATTGCCGCATTCGTGATGGGCAATACCAAGGCGGCTCTGTTCACGTTCGTACCGTCTTTCCTTGTGTCCACCGCAGTGGGCGCGGCGATCTCTGTGCTGGTGCTGAGCGCACTCAAGCGCACGCACGTTCTCAGCGCACTGGAAGGTGCTAAGCATTGATCGACACTATTAAAGCCGTTCTCGAAAACACGCAGAACCGCACACCGATGGTGCATTCCATCACCAATAATGTTACCATCAACGACTGTGCGAATATCATCCTTGCGGCAGGCGGCACGGCCATTATGGCGCAGGATGAACGTGAGGTCGAGGAGATTACCTCGCACGCACAGGCACTTGTAATCAACATGGGCGCTGTCCGTGCACAGGAGGCCATGCTGCGTGCAGCCAAGATTGCAAAGCGCAACGGCCGTCCGGTCGTGCTCGATCCGGTAGCCGCCGGTGCCAGCACGCTCCGGCGTGAAATGTGTTCCCGCCTGTTGAGCGAAAATCTTGTGTCGGTCATTCGCGGCAATGCATCCGAGGTGCGGGCGCTCGCCGCAGGAGCCGAGCAGGAGACCGGCGTGGAAGCCAGTGCGCTCGACAGCGTGACCGAGGACAATTTACAGGAATCCGCAGCGTGGCTGCGGTCGTTCAGCCGCCGGACCGGAGCTGTCGTCATGCTCACCGGCGCGATGGATGTAATTACCGATGGAACCCGTACCGCAGTGGTACGCGGCGGCAGTGCGTATCTGCGGCGGATTACCGGCGCAGGCTGTATGCTCACCTCACTGACCGGCGTGTACTGCGGTGCGAATCCAGATATATTGTTAGAAGCCGCAGTCACGGCATCGGAGGTGATGAAGCATTGCGGAGAAACAGCCGAGGCGCGTGTGCGTAAAGAGATGGAGGGCACCGCTTCCTTTCGTACGCGCCTGATCGACGCAGTAAGTCTGCTGAACGCGGACGAACTGACGCCGAACCTCTGTTTGCAGATTCTGTGAGCAGAAAAATGCTGCCGGCAGAATTTTGCCGTCAGTCTTAGGAAAATCATCAACATACTTTCATTGGGGGTACCACCTTGAACAACAAAACCACCGAAAGACTGCTTGCCGCAACGCAGGACATCTGGGAAGGCTATCTGAACCATCCGTTTGTCCACGGTATTGCCGACGGCAGCCTCGACATTCAAAAATTTCGTTTTTATCTTCTGCAGGATTATGTTTACCTGTTTGATTACGCAAAGGTATTCGCACAGGGCGTTGTCAAGTCCCGCGATCCCGAGATCATGCGTGTGTTCGCAACCTCGGTGGCGAACATTCTCGGCGGTGAGATGAACATTCACCGCGGCTACATGAGCCGTCTCGGCATCACCGTGGAGGACGCAGAGCGCGTCAAGCCGTCGCTGAATAACGAGTCTTACACATCCTACATGCGCGCTGTTGCAGCCGAGGAAGGCCCGGCGGAGATCATGGCGGCTGTGCTTTCGTGTGCACTCAGCTATGAATACATCGCCAAGTGGATCGTCGCCAACTACCCGAACGCCGATCAGCATGAGTTCTACGGTGAATGGGTGCAGGGCTACGCATCCGAGGACTATGCGGCAGAAAACCGCAAGCTGGTCGCTTATATGGAGCGTCTGAGTGAGGGCTATACCGAGTCGCAGCTTGCGCGTCTGACCGATATTTTCGTCGCGTGCTCGCGCTACGAGAGCATGTTCTGGGACATGGCCTGGAACGAGGCGATGTAAGCTATGCTGGAGTTTCAGAGCGTCGTTTTTCAGTACGACAGTGAGGATTTTAACATCATTGACGGTCTGTCCTTCCATCTTGAGAAGGGAGAATTTGTGTCGGTCATCGGGCCGTCCGGCTGCGGCAAATCGACGATCTTTCGCCTGACCAACCAGCTTCTGCCGCGCAGGAGCGGTGAAATTCTGGTGGATGGCAAGAGCATCGACGGACGGCGCGGCTACTGCGGCTACATGCCGCAGCGCGACCTGCTGTTTCCGTGGCGCACGGTGAACGAAAACCTGCGTCTGCCGATGGAGATTCGCGGCGGCATTTCCCGCGCGGAGATGGACAAGCGTGCAGCGGAAACGCTCGAGCACGTCGGTTTGGCTGGCTGGGGCGACAAGCGCCCGGAGGAGCTTTCCGGCGGCATGCGTCAGCGTGCGGCATTCGCGCGTACGCTGCTGACCGGCTCGGAACTGCTGCTGCTCGATGAACCTTTTCCGCGCCTAATTTCACCGCGCATCAATTTATAGGAGGGTTGCCTCGACCAATGGGAGCAGGACAGCAAGACCGTCCTGTTCATCACTCACGATGTGGTATATGGGCCAGCTTAGTTCCGTCCGCCGTGTTCTGGTCGTGGAGGATACACCAATCCGCAAGCTGCACTCGTTTGAGGTGCCTGCACCGTATCCGCGCACGCGTGCGTGCCTGACCGACCCGAAGATGCTTGAGTTGAGAGAAAATCTGATTTCTCTGCTCAGAAAAGAGGTGCAGGCATGAAAAAGAATGCAAATCTGCCCGCACTGATCTTTATGTTCGCGCTGCTCATCGTCTGGCAGTGCATAGCCATGGACATGAATGCGGCCTACATTCTGCCGTCGCCGATAGACAGGTGCTCGTAAAGTGCCTGTGGAGCTGGGTAAAACCGCTGTTCACCGCACATCTGCCGGCCACCATGCTGTGTACCGGAGTCGGCCTTTGCGATCTCGATCGCCTGGTCTGGGCTGCTCGCCATCGTAATGGACGCGAGTCCGTCGGCGGAGAAAATGCTGTACCCGCTCATCGTCGCTTCACAGACCATTATCTTGACAAATTCGCACCTTTGCGCCATGCCGAAGCCTTTGGTTCGGCTATTAACGATCTGGAGCAAGGTGTCACTGTGTTCTCATCGCCTTCCGATCGCGATGACCGTATTTGACGGCTTCCGCTCGGCGAAGACCGATATGGTCGATATGCTCAAGACCTTCGGCGCAGGCAAGAAGGAAATTTTCCTCAAGCTGAAGATTCCGTAGCAGCGCTAGCTGCACTTTCCCTCGGCGCTACTCAAAATGCATGATCCCGATGTCGATCATCGGAGCTGCATCGTATAAGCGGTTGGGCGCGCACAGGCGGGTCTCGGCTATTTCAGCCGCCGCATGATGAGACGCAGCCATTGACGGCGCCGGCGCGGTTTGGTAACTGATCGTACTGTTGGAGTGCGGTTGCGCTGATCGCAGGCAATTGTGTTTTCGGCTGGAAAAAGAAAATTATCACCTGGCGCAGCAGCTTATAACCTTGATAACACAATTTTAAGAAAAAGCGAAATTTTTGTTCTAACATAAGGAGAAAATCATATATGAAAAAGCGTATTCTTGCACTTCTGGCAGCAGGCACCATGCTGCTGACCGGCTGCGGCGCACAGAACGCCGCACAGTCTGATGCGGCAAAAAGCGGCAGCGATGATCTGCAAGCACTGACCGTTGTGTTTCCGACTGAAAATCCGAATGTTCCGCATGCATTCTTTCGTACGAAGCGCAGGAGAAGGGTTACTTCGCAGAGGAAGGCCTGGATGTGGATATCCAGTCTCCGGCAGGCGTAAACGATGCCATGAGCATGGTTGCCGCCGGCAAGGCAGACATTGGTCTGTATTATCAGCAGGATGTCATTCAGGCTCGTGCTGAGCAGGATGTGCCGATTAAGTCCATCGGTGCAGTGGTTCAGGGTCCGCTGAACATCATCCTGTCGCTCAAGGACAAGAACATCACTACGCCGAAGGATCTGGAGGGCAAGACTGTCGGCTACGCGGGCACCGAGCTTTCCGAGGCACTGGTCCGCAGCATCATGCAGTCCAACGGTGCCGATCCGAACAGCGTGAACATGGTTGACGTTGGCTTCGACCTGATGAGCTCGATGACCACCGGCAACGTCGATGCAACCATCGGCTGTCTGGTCAACCACGAGGTACCGCAGATGGAGAAGGAAGGCTTCGAGGTCAATTACTTCTTCCCGGATGATTACGGTGTGCCGAAGTATTACGAAGGTATTTTCCTCGCAAGCGATGATATGATTGCGAACAATTCCGATACGCTGAAGGGCTTCCTGCGCGCTTGCAGCAAGGGCTTTGAGGACTTCAAGAGCAACACCGACGATGTTCTGCAGGTTCTGCTCGACAATCAGGATGAGGCAAACTTTGCACTCGACCCGGATGTAGAGAAGAAGTCCTGTGAGACGCTGCTGCCGCTCATGGAGACCGAGGACGCGAAGTTCCTCTCTCAGACCGAGCAGTGCTGGCAGGAAAATATTGACTGGATGTACGATCAGGGCCTGATCGCAGAGAAGCCGGATGTTTCCGACGTTATGGTAAACCTCGACTTCTAAAAATACGCATATAGAACAGGGGACAGAGCATTGGCTCTGTCCCTTTTGTATTATCCGTCCAGCTTGTCGATCATCTCGCGCATTGTGTTCGCAGAACGCTGCAGCTGTGCCAGTTCTTCCTCGGAGAGCGGCATATCCAGCACAGCTTCCGCGCCGTTTCGTCCGACAATAGTCGGCACACCCAGACAGATACCGTCCACGCCGTAGTGTCCGTAAATCATCGAAGTGACCGGCAGCACGGAATGTTCATTGCGTACAATGGCCTCCGCGATGCGCCGCGACCGCCATGCCAATACCGTAATAGGTTGCGCCTTTGCTGTCGATAATCTGATACGCTGCATCGCGCACATGCTCATAAATGCGGGAAAGCTCATCTGCCGGCTTGGTGATGCCGGCAATGCGGCAGTAATCGTCCAGATCGGCACCGGAGATGTTAGCGCTCGACCATACCGCCAGCTCGCTGTCGCCGTGCTCGCCAATGATGAACGCATGCACGTTGCGGCTGTCCACGCCAAGCCGCTGTCCGAGCAGATACTTGAGCCGCGCGGTATCCAGCACGGTACCGGAACCGAGTACACGTCCGGCAGGGAAGCCGCTCAGCTGCTGCGCCAGACAGGTCAGCACATCGACCGGATTGGACACAACCAGCAGAATCGCCCTCACGATTGACCGCTGTTCGTGCTATGACGGAGGACAGGATGCCTTTATTTCGTCCGAGCAGCTCCAAACGGCTTTCGCCGGGCTTCTGGTTTGCGCCTGCCGCAATAATGATAAGACCGCATTCGGCGAGGTCAGCATAGTCTCCGGCCATGACGCGGCACGGCTTGCTGAACGCCACACCATGATTGATGTCCGCAGCTTCACCGATAGCCTTGTCGCGGTTCATATCCACGAGTACCAGATCGGAGAACAGTCCGGAAACCGCCAATGTGTATGCGCAGGTCGCGCCGACAAAGCCCACGCCGATCACGCCGCATTTTTGAATATTCGTCATATTGGATACACTCCTTCTGCGAGTAGTATATCCGTTTTGTTGTTGGAAAACACATGGCTTTGTGCTATACTTATACTGTATTTTTATAGGCAATATCAGTTCAGGAGGATAGGACTATGAATAAATGGTTACGCGCTGTCTGCGTCGGCGCGGCTGCCGCTGCCATGCTGACCGCTTCGGCCTTTGCGGCAAATTATACGAATTGTGCAGATTCACTGCACGAAATGGGGCTGTTTCAGGGCACGCAGAACGGCTACGATCTCGACCGCACGCCGACCAGGGCGGAAGCGGCTGTCATGCTGGTGCGTCTGCTCGGCAAGGAGGCTGAGGCCAAGGCGCTGACGTATACTGCACCGTTTACCGATCTCAAGGGATGGGAAAAGCCGTATGTGCAGTATCTGTACAGCAACGGTCTGGCGAATGGCACGAACCGGACGACCTTCAATCCGACCGGCAAGTGCACCGCGCAGATGTACGCGGTGTTCCTGCTGCGTGCGCTCGGCTACTCGGATACGGCGGATTTCAGCTATGCGAACGCGATAGAGACTGCTCGTGAGCAGGGTATTTACGACCCCGGTATCATCAACGTGCAGAATTTCCTGCGCGATGATGCTGCAGCGGCAAGCTACACGGTGCTGTCCATTTCGCCGAAGAACAGTGAAGGCACGCTGCTCGATCAGCTTGTCAGCGAAAACGCGATAACCGAAGCGGACGCGAAATCGTATCAGAATCTGTTTTCGACCTACGCACAGTACCGCGAGGCAACCGCCGGTATGGATGCTCTGCTGCATTACTCGGTCAACAGCGAGTTTGCGTCTCCGGCGGCTGTGACCCATGACGGCAGGACGGTCATGCAGGTGCAGACGAGCGAGACCACCGTGTTCGACCGCGAGAAGAACGAACTGCTCACCGACCGCAAAATGACGCTTTCCGCGCCGAATACATCGAATAAGCAGCTGCTGACGCAGAGTTATCTGTCGGACGGTGCGTTGTACCACAAGCTGAACGGATCGTGGTCGGCAGAGCTGGTGACTGCCGCTGAGCAGGAGGGCCTTGCCGCGATGTATGGCCGTGTACCGTTGGTGTGTGTCGATTCGCTGAGCCAGCGTGCAGGCAGCTGGACCATTATCTTTGCCGATACGCCGAACGCGTACACCGAACTGCTCTGGTCGGTCGAAAGTGCAATGGGTGATTTAGACGAAGCCGTCCGGCTGCAGCCGACCACGGTAACGCAGTCGGTCAGCGGCGGTACGATTCGCAGGCAGAGTGTTTCCGCAGCCTTCACGCTGGACGGCATGACGGCAGAGCCTGTTATCATCAGCACACTGGACAAAACCGGTGCAGATGCTGTGCTGAACGCGCCCAAGTAAACGCATAAGTTCCGCCTTTTTCGCATATTTGTGTGATACGGAGGTGCGGAGATGGAGAGACGGCTGAAATGCGGCGTTTGCGCCGCGGCGGCACTGGCGCTGGTGCTGTGCTTTGGCATGGAACAGAAAACCCGTGCAATGCAGACGGCAGGGAACGCTCAAACCACGCTCGTCATTGATGCCGGGCACGGTGGCTTCGACGGCGGTGCGGTCGGCGCGGATGGAACCGCCGAGCAAGATATCAATTTGAGCATTGCAAAACGGGTGCAAGTGCTGGCGAATTTCTTCGGTGTGCCGACTGCTATGACGCGACCGGATGAAAATGCACTTGATTACAATCCTTCCCGCACGGTGCGCGAGAACAAAATCGCGGATATCAAGGCACGGGAAAAGCTGGTAAACAGTATTCCGTCGCCGGTGTTTCTGAGCATTCACCTGAATAAATTCAGTGACGCACAGTACCATGGTGCACAGGTGTTTTACTCGACAGGGAATGTGCAGGGCAAGCCGCTGGCCGAGCAGATACAGCAGTGCCTGATTGACGGCTGCGACCCATTGAATCATCGCAAGGCTAAACAGGCAGACAGCGCCATCTATCTGATGAAAAAGCTGGACTGCCCGGCGGTTATCATCGAATGCGGCTTTCTGTCCAATCCGGCCGAAGAAGCGCGGCTGCGGGACGAAGCCTATCACAAACAACTTGCTGCCGCCGTGATCTGCGGATATTTACGCAGCCAGAGCGGTATGTAACGGAGGAAATATGAAGCAAAAGACAGTTTTTCTGTGCGGCGACTGCGGATATGAAAGTCCGAAATGGTACGGCAAATGTCCGTCCTGCGGCGCATGGAACACCATGAGCGAATTCAAGGAGAAGCCGGTTTCGGCGGCACGCGGCACGAATACATTTCAGCGCGGCGAATCGCGGCCGACTCTGCTCAAGGATATTGATACCGGAGACGAAAGCCGGTTCCATTCTGGCATCGGTGAACTCGACCGCGTTCTCGGCGGCGGCGCTGTACATGGCTCGTTTGTGCTGGTCGGCGGTGAGCCGGGCATCGGCAAATCCACGCTGCTGCTGCAAATGTGTCAGGAAATGTGCAAAAATGCCCGCGTGCTCTATGTTTCGGGCGAGGAATCGCTCAAGCAGATCAAAATTCGTGCGGCACGCCTGCACATTTCTTCACCCGAGCTGTACATCCTTGCCGAGACCGACATGGAGCAGATCATCAACGAAACCGAGCTGCTCGAGCCGGATATTCTAATCGTGGACTCTATCCAGACGGTCTATAAGCGCGATTTAACTCGCTGCCCCGGCGGTACGACCCAGATCAAGGAATGCGCGATGAGTCTGATGCAGTACGCGAAGAATCGCAACGTGACGATTTTATTGTTGGTCATGTTAACAAAGAGGGTACGCTGGCAGGCCCGAAAATCCTTGAGCACATGGTGGACTGCGTGCTGTATTTCGAAGGGAATCCGCAGGTCCGTTCCGCTGTCTGCGTGCGGCGAAAAACCGCTACGGCTCAACCAATGAAATCGGCGTGTTTGAAATGAGCGATCACGGTTTGCTCGAGGTGCAGAATCCATCTGCGGCTATGCTGGCCGGTCATCCGCAGGGTGCGTCCGGCAACTGCATTGCCTGCGTGATGGAGGGCAGCCGTCCTCTGCTCGCCGAGGTGCAGGCGCTTGCTGCGAAAACGCAGTTTGGTGTGCCGCGCCGCACCGCTGCCGGCGTGGACTACAACCGCATGGTGCTGCTGCTCGCCATTCTGGAAAAACGCTGCGGGCTGTTTCTGTCGTCGAGCGATGTGTATGTTAACGTCGTCGGCGGCATGCGGCTGGACGAGCCCGCTGTGGATTTGCCGATGGTGCTGGCAATCGCATCCAGCTTTCGGGACAAGCCGCTGCCGGAAGGCGTCATGAGCTTCGGCGAGGTCGGCCTGACCGGCGAGCTGCGTGCGGTGTCCAATCCGGGACAGCGTATCAATGAGGCATACCGTCTTGGTTTCCACACCTGCATCATGCCTATGCAGGATGTAGACGAGGACCTGATGCAGAAAATGAATATTGTGCGTGCGAAAACCGTCGGTGACGCGATTCGTGCCGTATTGTAAGCATAATTTTCACCTCCTCTCCGCAGACTAAACTCAGTTTGCGTCAGGGGAGGTTTTGCATTTGGAAAATAAGATCCGCGCGGTGCTGCTTACGACGGCAGGTGTGCTGACGGCAATGCTGTTCTGGTCGTGGAAGCACCGTCCGCCGGAGGCGGTTTTGGTACGCACAGCGGCCGCCGAAACGCAGGATATCTACAATAGTGTGACGATTTTCGGTACGGTCGAGTCCGCAGAGAGCACAGCGGTTTGTCCGGCGAAAAATGGTGTAGTAAGTGCAGTGTATGCCGCAACAGGCGACACCGTGCAGAAGGGTGATATTCTGTGCACGCTGACTGACATCGGCAGATCGCAAACAGCTGCGGATTACTGGCAGACCGCACAGAGCATGTTTGCAATTTCCGGCACGGTGAACACTGTCACTGCCGAGGACGCTCACGCGCTGTATGCGCCGATGGACGGTACTGTGCTGACCGTTCCGCAGGCGGGCGAGAGTGTATCGGCCGATATGCCGTGAATACAAATTGCGAATCCGGATAAGCTGCGCGTGCGTGCGCAGTCTCCCGAGCTATATGCAGGAGAGCTTGCTGTCGGGCAGCGCGCTAACATCACATTTTCGGCAGTGGACGGCACCTTTCACGCCGGATTAACCGCAATTGCTCCTGCGGCTGTGAAAACCTTTAGTCTGACAAACGAAGATGCCGAAGCAACCGTTGAGGTGCTGCTTGATTTGAACGGCTCAACCGAAAATCTGCGCCCCGGATATTCCGCGACCGTTAAGGTATTCACAGACCATCGAGACGATGCTGCGGTTGTACCATATGAAGCAATTTGCCAGCGCGGAGAACAAGAGTTTGTATTCTGCGTGCAGGACGGCCATGCCGTGCAGTGCGCGGTACAGACCGGCTATCTGCTCGAGGATACGGTTGAAATTATAGACGGCTTGCCGACAGGTGTATCGGTCATTCTGTCGCCGCCCGATGAATTGACTGACGGTGATCCGGTGGAGGTACAGACATGAGACTGCGGGATATTCTGTCACTGGCGGCGCATAATCTGCGGGAAAGTCCGCTGCGGACGGCACTTTGCGCGCTTTCTGTTGCGGTTGGAAGCGGTGCACTGCTGCTTATCCTTTCCATTGGTCTGTATGGGCGAAAACAGGTGGACGTCGGTTTGCAGACACTCGGCGTCAGCGGTTTATCGGTGTACACGGAAAGCGGACACGCGGGAACGATACTCTCGGCAGCACTGGCGGATGAGATAGAGCAGGATGTGGACGGCATTCGCACGCTGATGCCGATCAAGGCGCAGAGCGGCACCGTGCGCGTCGGACACACAACTGAGCACGCGGTACTTCTCGGTGCAGACGAACGGCTCGGTGAAGTCATGCAAATGGAGATGCTGGCAGGTACACTGCCGAACGCATGGCAGTGTGCAAACGCTGAGCCAGTTGCCGTGGTCGGCGATGATCTGGCACAGACGCTGTACAGACGGACAAATATCACCGGACGGCAGATTCGGCTAAAGGTAAACGGCACCGACCGGTATTTCACGGTGTGCGGTGTTGTGCGGGCACAGACGGGGGCATTCGGCGGAATGCTGTCGGCGGTTGCACCGCATCTGGTCTATGTGCCGTATGCGTGTATCGCGTCGCAAACCGAACGCACGGATCAAGTGTTTGTGCAGTGCATTTCGCAGACAGATACTGCTTCGGTCAGCTCTCAGATCGAAAAGTACCTGACCGATCGACAGCAGGTGCGCGGCGTGCATGTACAGAATATGTCGGGTGCGGTGCAGACCGTACAGCAGCTTGCCGAAATGGGAATCGGCCTGTTTGCCGCCGTCGGTACGGTGACACTGTTTGTCGCGCTCATCGGTGTGATGGGAAGCATGCTGGCTGCCGCTCACGAGAAAACAGGGGAGATCGGCATTCTGCTGGCGCTCGGCGCACAGCCGCATGATATTCGCCGGACATTTCTCCTGCAGGCTGTGCTGCTGTGCCTGTTCGGCGGAATCGTCGGTCTGGCAGCCGCAGGTGCGCTCCTGCACTTCGGAGCAGCACTGCTCCTGCCGGAAGGCCGTGTGTTTGCCGGATTGCTGATACTTTCCACACTCAGCGGAGCCGCTGCCGGACTGCTCCCGGCGGTTCGTGCGGCCGCTCTCAATCCAATCGACGCAATATGCAAATAACTCTTTTCTTTCGCCTTTATTTGTGCTATCATTAACAGTGACAAATAACGAATAGGGCGACTGTACCGTAGAAAGGGATGGAGTTTGCATGCGCCATATTATTGATTTATGTGATTTAACGGAAAAAGAATTTTCCGATCTGTACAAGTTGGTCAGCAATATTATCGACCGACCGGAGGGTTATGTAGATGCCTGCCGCGGCAAGGTGCTGGGCAGCCTGTTTTATGAACCTTCTACCCGTACCAACCTGTCGTTTTCCACCGCGATGATGAGACTGGGCGGCAGTGTTGTCGGTTTTTCTGATCCGAACGCCACTTCTGCGTCTAAGGGCGAAACACTCAAGGATACTATTAACATGGTATCCAGCTATGCGGATATGATCGTCATGCGCAACCCGCGAGAGGGCGCAGCCAAGGTAGCTTCAATGTACTCGTCTGTGCCTGTCATCAATGCCGGCGACGGCGGTCATCTGCACCCGACCCAGACACTTGCCGATATGATTACCATTCTGCGTATGCGCGGCTCTGCTGACGATATGAAGATTGGTCTGTGCGGTGATTTGAAGTACGGCCGTACCGTGCATTCTCTGCTGCATTTTCTGCAGCGGTATCATAATGTACAGTTTTACCTGATCGCACCTGATGCACTCAAGCTGCCGGACTATATGGTAAAATTCCTGAAAGACAACAATATGCCGTTCTGCGAGGTAGACAGCATTGATGAAGTTCTGCCCGAGCTGGATGTGCTGTACATGACTCGCATTCAGCGCGAGCGCTTTGTCACGGCAGAGGAGTACGCAAACCTTGAAGGCAATTATCAGCTGACAGCTGAGAAGATGAAGCGCGCCAAGAAGGACATGCTGGTACTTCATCCGCTGCCGCGTGTTGATGAGATTGCACAGGACGTGGATGATGATCCGCGTGCGGTCTACTTCCGCCAGGCGCGGTTCGGCATGTTCGGCCGTATGGCACTGCTGTTGACGCTGTCCAAGCTGCCGTTCGAGCGTGCCGGTCATCATGAAATCGGTGCAGATCCCGGCATCCGCTGCTCCAACCACAAGTGCATTACGCGAAGCGAGCTGTATGTACCGCTGCACGGCAAGGTCGGTGACCGCTGTCCGTACTGCGATGCCGCGCTGGAGATGCAGCTGTAATAAAAAAGAGTCTGTTGCAGAACAGGTCCGCAAAGAACGCAGGGACGAAAAGTCGCATAAGGCATTTCGTCCCTGCGTTTGTTTTCGAAAATGGGTGGTTTGATCTTGTTTCATACCTAATCATAAAGCAAAAAGACGAGTAAGCAATCCCTTTCGTGGAAACTTACCCGTCTTTTCTTACGCACTATTTTGCAGCGCGCCCTTTTATGTTACTTATCGCTGTTTTTCGGCTGTTTTACAGGCACACGCTCACCGTTCGGCCGGATTTCCGCCAGCGGATTCCTTGCCGCAGCTTCGCGCATGTTTTCATTCTCGATGTGGGTGTAGATCATGGTCGTATCCACACTCGAGTGACCAAGAATGCTTTGCAGTGTGCGGATATCCACGCCGTTCTGGTACATGAGCGTTGCCGCTGTGTGACGCAGCTTGTGCGCAGAGTATTTTTTGGGGTCGAGTCCGGCTTGACCGATATATTTCTTTACCAGCCACTTGACCGTCTGTACGTTAATACGGTTGCGCTTTTTGCTGACAAACAGCGCGTCCGCGTCCTGCTCGTTCGGCTCCAGGCGTTTGGGCAGATACTGTTCGAGCGCGGCAAGACACGCATCATTGAGAAATACCGTCCTCTGCTTGCCGCCCTTACCGAGCACGCGCACGGTATCGTCCTTGAAGTCGGTCAGATTCAGTCCGACCAGTTCGGAAACACGCATGCCGCAGTTAAGGAAAAACGTCAGGATGCAGTAATCTCGCTCGGCATACGGGCCGGTGACGGATTCCAGAAGCCGCACGCTGTCGTCCGTTGTAAGATAAGTCGGCAGAGATTTACGGACAGTCGGCGCTTCCAGGCCGCTGACCGGATTGACCTCTAAAACATGCTGTTTATCGGTCAAATACCGGAAAATGCGCGTATCGCAGAGACCTTGCGTGCACGCGAGTTGACACTCAATCCGTAATTGGTGGTTGCTGTTCTGCTGCGTTGGGCGGCTCTGCGCCATGTATTCCAGATAATCATAGGTGTCCGACAGCGTGATATCACGGATAAAATCCAGATCAATGTCGCTGATGTCGATCTCATCAAGCTGGAAGATTTTATCGACTGCGCCTTTGTTGTGCTTTGAGTACGCGAAAACAGCCGCAGATCAAGATAATACTCGTGTGCGTTTTTGCGGATTTGCCGCGTATTGTGGAAATATAGGTTAAAAAATCCCGCAAAACGCGCGGTGCGTCTGCGGCGTATTCGTTCATCGGCTTGTCCATTGCTGCGCTCTCCTCGCCTGCTGTGATACTGTATTTATTATAACGCATTCTGCAATTTGCGTCAAACTTGCAATTTTCGGAAAAACAACGTATAATAAAGCCAACAACTTAATGGGAGGGGCATGGCTGATGAGCCGAATTTTTATTCAGCGCGGAGATATTACCCAATGCACGACAGATGCAATCGTAAACGCTGCCAACACGTCCCTGCTGGGCGGCGGCGGTGTGGACGGTGCCATTCATCGAGCGGCAGGACCAGAGCTGCTGGCGGAATGCCGCACGCTCGGCGGCTGTCGGACCGGCGAAGCCAAAGCAACACGAGCATATCGTCTGCCATGTCGGTATGTCATTCATACGCCGGGACCGATCTGGCGCGGTGGACATGCGGGTGAGGCGGTACTGCTGGCAGGCTGCTATCAAAACTGCCTGCGCATTGCATCCGAATTAAATTGCAAAACCGTGGCGTTTCCGTCCATCAGCACCGGTGTATATCGCTTTCCGCTGAACCGTGCCGCTGAAATCGCTATCCGTACGATTGAGGAATATCTCTCAACTCATGCAGAAATTGAGCAGGTAAGCATGATCTGCTTTGATGGAACCACGCTTTCGGCGTATCAAAACGCGCTTTCTGAACGGGAGGCTAACCATGTCTAAAAATCCGAATCAAAAGCTGAAGCTGCTGTATTTATACCAAATCCTGCTGCAGCGAACGGATGAGAACCATAAACTCACCACAGATGAACTGCGTGCGGCGCTCGAGCGCTGCGGCATTACCGCTGAGCGCAAAAGCATTTATTCGGACATCGAAGCACTCCAGAATTTTGGTCTGGATGTAATCTGTCAGAGAGGTACCGGCGGCGGCTATTACGTCGCGTCACGCGAGTTTGAACTGCCCGAGCTCAAGCTGCTCGTGGATGCAATTCAGTGCTCCCGCTTTATCACCGAGAAAAAATCCAACGAGCTCATCGGCAAAATCGAGCACCTCACCAGTGACCATGAAGCACATACACTCCAGCGTCAGGTGTATGTTTCCGAACGTGTGAAAACGCTTAATGAGCAGATTTACTACAATATTGATGCGCTGCATGCGGCCATATCCAACGATGTCCAGATTACGTTTCGCTATTTCAACTGGGTGCTGAATTTCTCTGCCAGTCCGCGCATTCAAAAGCAGTACCGCCGAGATGGTGCGCGCTACCGCGTCAGTCCGTGGGCACTGACGTGGGACAATGAAAATTACTATCTGATTGCCTTCGATCACGATGCCGGTGAAATCCGCCACTACCGCGTAGATAAGATGGATTCACTTGTGCAGACCGACCTGCCTCGTGAAGGTAAACAGCTGTTCGACGATCGGTTTGACGCGGCAGCCTACTCCCGCAAGGTGTTCGGCATGTTCTCCGGCGAGGAGAAAACCGTGAAGCTGAAATGCCTGAACCGCTTTATCGGTGTCATGCTCGACCGCTTCGGCAGCAGTCTGCGTCTGTTTCCGGCGGATAACGAACATTTTTATCTGGATGTGGATGTTGTCGTCAGTCCGCAGTTTTTTTCCTGGGTGTTCAGTCTGGAAGGCGATGTGCGCATTGTAAACCCGCCGGAGGTCTGCGAAGCGTTTGAAAAGCAGATTCACCAATTCATAGACTAAGTACCGTTTAACGTACTTTCCTTTTGTTATACTATGTACAACAAAAGGAAAGGGGATGCGCAAGATGAACTGCACTCTCGAATATGTAAACGGACACATTGAAGTATATGACGGAACCGGCGCGTTTCTTTTCTCTGCCGACACCAAACAGGAGGCGCTTGAAGAACTCGAAGACGCCGCTTAAAGTGCATAAAAAAGAGACTGTATCGGTGATACAGTCTCTTTCCTTATATTATACGCCAAATACGGAATCCGCATAATGCACGGTTGCCATAGCGTCCTTCGCGTAGCAGTCCGCGCCGATGGAATCTGCGTATTCCTGTGTAAGCACGGCACCGCCGACAACGACCTTGGTGCCTGGCTTTTTCTCACGCAGCTGTTTAATGGTCTCTTCCATGCTGACAACTGTTGTCGTCATCAGCGCACTCAGGCCGACCACCGGAACATCTTCCTTGATAGCGGTATCAACGATCACCTCGGGCGGAACGTCCTTGCCAAGGTCGAGCACCTGATACGCGTAGTTTTCCAACAGAACCTTGACAATATTCTTGCCGATATCGTGAATATCTCCCTTGACGGTCGCAAGAATAATTTTGCCCTTGATCTGCTGGCTCTCGCCCTTCATCGCGTCCTTTACGACCTCGAAAGCCGCCTTGGCCGCTTCTGCGCTCATAAGCAGCTGTGGCAGAAACACGGTGCCCTTCTCGAAGCCCTTGCCGACGCGGTCAAGCGCCGGAATCAGCTCGTTGTTGACGACCTCGAGCGGCGGAACCGTCTGCAGCATTTCCTTTGCTGCGTCGATAGCACGCTCGCGCAGGCCGCGTTCAATGCTCTCCGCAAGCGGCATCGCCGTGCTGCCTGCCGCCGCAGGAGTCGCTGCTGCCGGCTGGTTGCCGTAGGCCGCAATGTAGCCCGCGCACTGCTCATCCAGGTTGGCCAGTGCCAGATAGGAACGGTACGACCTCATCATCGCCTCGTTATTCGGGTTGATGATCGCGCAGGACAGACCGCTCTGCATCGCCATTGTGAAGAAGTTCGAGTTGACAATCTCACGCTGCGGCAGACCGAACGAAATGTTCGATACGCCGAGAATCGAGTGACCGTGCAGCTCATCACGAATGCGGCGCAGCGTTTCAAGCGTTACGAGAGCCGAACCGCTGTCCGACGAAATGGTCATTGCCAGACCGTCAATCACGATATCCTCATGCGGAATACCGTATTTCTCCGCTGTATCGTAAATCTTCTTTGCAATCCGGATGCGGCCCTCTGCCGTGGACGGAATGCCGTTTTCATCCAGTGCCAGACCAACAACAACACCGCCGTACTTGCGTACAAGCGGGAACACGGCTTCCATGCTTTCCATCTTGCCGCTGACCGAATTGATCATCGGCTTACCGTTGTACAGGCGCATGCCGCGCTCCATTGCGATGGTATCCGAGGTGTCAATCTGCAGCGGCAGCGCGATAACACTCTGCAGGCGCGTAACAACGCGCTCCATCATCACGGGTTCGTCGATTTCAGGCAGACCGACGTTGACATCAAGGATATGTGCGCCGCTGTCCTCCTGCACCATGCCTTCACCGAGGATGTACTCGATGTTATTCTCGCGCAGAGCTGCCTTGAATTTGCTCTTGCCGGTCGGGTTGATACGCTCACCGATGATAACCGGCTTCGGACCGATCTCCACGGCCTGCGAGAACGAGGAGACCACCGTGCGGCGCTTGCTACCGGCGGTCGGAACGGTACCTTACGGCACTTTCGATGGTCAGCCGCAGATGCTCCGGCGTAGTACCGCAGCAGCCGCCAAGTGCCTGCACGCCCATGCCTGCGATTTCTTCCATCAGGTCGGAGAACTCAGCAGGCGCGATATCGAATACCGTCTTGCCGTTTTCGCTGCGCGGCAGACCGGCATTTGGTTGACAATGATCGGCAGCGAGCTTACCTGCGTCAGTCGTTCGATGATCGGGTGCATCTGCTTCGGACCAAGACCGCAGTTAACGCCGAGCGCGTCTACGCGCAAGCCCTCGAGCATGGCAACCGTGGAATCCACCGTGCCGCCTGTCAGCAGCTTGCCTTTTTCGTCGAAAATCAGCGTTACGAGCACAGGCAGGTCGCAGTTTTCCTTGGCAGCCAGCACAGCCGCCTTGGCCTCGTAGCTGTCACTCATGGTTTCGATGAGCACGAGGTCTGCGCCCGCCGCCGCACCGATGCGAATGGTTTCTCCGAACAGCTCGACCGCCCGTTCAAACGGCAGGTCGCCCATCGGCTGGAGCAGCTTGCCGGTCGGGCCGATGTCAAGCGCGATATAGGCATCCTCTCGGCCTGCCTGCTGACGTGCAGTTTTTGCATGCGAAACCGCAGCTTGCACGATTTCCTGCAGGTTATCCGGATATTTGAGGGCATTTGCACCGAAAGTGTTGGTGTTCACCACATCACAGCCAGCTTCAAAGTAGCTGCGGTTCAGCGCAATAATCTCATCCGGATGGGACAGGTTCCATGTTTCCGGCAGTTCACCGGCTTTTAAGCCGTGCTCCTGCAGGATGGTGCCCATGCCGCCATCGAAAAATATCCATTCTTTTCCCAGTCGTTCGGTCAGTTTCATTCTTTTCATCTCCTGTAAGCGCAATCCGTCTTGCCGCATTCCTCACAGCCCTTGCGGTGACACGGCTGCGGTGTTTCAGACAGACCGATCACCGCCGTTACCGACTTGATAGGTGCCAGCAGACAGCTTTCGGTCACGGTCAAGCCAATCTTGCGCGGCGTATCCAGCAGGCGGCTGAAATCCCGCTGGTGTGCGATCGGAAAATCGCCGTAACCGGGACTGAACCGCGGCCGACAGTACATGCCGCGCTGCGCTGCGTCCTGCCGGATGCGTTCGTTGACCTCGTCGCAATAGGTCTCGACCATAGCCGCTGCCGCCGCCTGATAGATCACCGCGTCGCTCATCCGAACTGCAGACGCGCGGGCAATCAGGCGATCCGGTCCGATGCCGAGCGTTGCTGCCATCAGACAGACCTCGCTGCAGCCCTGCAGATTGCGTGCCAGATTTTTGCTGTGAATTTGTACATCTGCGATCTCGAACGTTTGCGCGTCAATATGCTGCAGCGGAAACACGCGGTAGATCGACTTGGGTTCCACCGCCTGCTGCAGTGCTTCACCGCATCGTGTCAGGCTGGCCTGCACAGCCTCATCCGGCTGCGTGCCGTGATAACCCATGTAGCGGATGGCTTCCGATCTGTCCAGTTCGATCACTTGAGAATCTCCGACAGGCTGGACTGAATGCCTGCGGCAATTTCCGGCTTATTCATCGAGTAAACATGGATATGGTTGACGCCGTTTGCAATCAGGTCGATGATCTGCTCGGTCGCGTAGATAACGCCTGCCTGCTTCATAGCCGCCGGATTGTCACCGAAACGGTCAACGATGGCCTTGAAGCGTTCGGGCAGGTAGGTGCCAGACATGGAAGTGATACGCTTGATCTGCTTGACATTCGTCACCGGCATAATGCCTGCAACAACCGGAACCGTAATGCCCTTTTCTCGGATACGGTACAGGAAGTTGTACATGATGTTGTTATCAAAGAACATCTGCGTGGTCAGAAATTCACAGCCTGCGTCTACTTTTTCCTTGAGGTGCAGAATATCCTCGGTTTTATTGGCTGCCTCAACGTGACCCTCCGGGTAGCAGGCGCCGCCGACGCAGAAATCGCCCTGCGACTTGATATCGCGTACCAGTTCAGCGGCATAGTGGTAGTCAGAATGCGGAGCACCGCCCTCCGGAATATCACCGCGCAGCGCAAGAATATTCTCGATACCGGCATCCTTATACTTTTTTACCATCGCTGCAACGTGCTCACGGGTAGAGGAAACACAGGTCAGATGGGTCAGAACGGTAACATCATACTTCTTCTTGAGATCTGCCGCGATGTTGACAGTGTGTTCGCTTGTGCCGCCGCCTGCACCGTATGTAACGCTCATAAAGTCCGGGCGCAGCGCCGCGATCTCCTGTGTTGCGTGTGCGACAGACTCATAGCTGCTGCTGGTCTTGGGCGGGAATACCTCGAAAGAAAGGGTTACTTTATCCTGATTCAAAAGTTGGGAAACCTTCATGTTGCATCTCCTATGTTTCTACTCGTATTTCTGTTTAATAAAAAGACACGATTTTGATCCGCGTGAAAATTCTATACGTTCCAAAGCCGTAGTGTTTATTATATCACATTTCTCTACTTTATTTCCAGACAAAAATACGATATAATATAACGTATCGGAGGGATTATTTTGACCGATATGCTTAAGAACTGTCAGCTGTGTCCGCGCGCCTGCGGCGCAGACCGCACAAAGAGCCGCGGAGCCTGCGGTGCAGGCATCGAAATCGAAGCTGCACGTGCATCGCTTCATATGTGGGAGGAGCCGCCGATTTCGGGTACAAATGGCTCGGGCACGGTGTTTTTCTCTCATTGCTCGCTCGGCTGTGTGTTCTGCCAAAACCGCAAGATCAGCCGCAGAGAGGCCGAGGGACAGAACATTACGGCAGATGCACTGGCGAAAACCTTTCTCTCTCTGGAGAAAAAAGGTGCGCATAACATCAACCTTGTTACCGGCGCCCATTATGTGCCGCAAATTATCGAAGCGCTGCAAATTGCCCGAAAACAGGGGCTTTCGCTTCCTGTTGTATACAATTCCAGCGGATATGAGCAGGTGGAAACGCTGCAGCTGCTCGATGGTCACATTGACATCTATCTGCCGGATTACAAGTATTACAGTAGCTACTATGCAGGTCTGTACTCGCATGCGGAGGATTACCGTGAGTTCGCCGTTCCGGCTATTGATGAAATGGTGCGCCAGACAGGTGCACCGCAGTTTGATAAAAATGGTCTGCTGAAGCGCGGCACCGTCATCCGGCATTTGATGCTGCCCGGACTGGCCGGCGACACAGCGCAGGTGCTTCGGGATATTGCCTCTCGATGGGGCGACAGCGTGCTTGTCAGCCTTATGCGGCAGTACACGCCGTTTGATATGCAGGATTATCCCGAGCTTGACCGCACCATCACCGCAGAGGAGTACGCAGATGCCTGTACGCTGTTCGGTGAGCTTGGACTCGGCGGTTTTTTTCAGCAGGACGAATCCATCAGCGAGAGTTTTATTCCCGCCTTTGACGGCACAGGATTGGAGGAAAATTAACATGAAAACCGTTCTCAGCATTGCAGGCACCGACCCGACAGGCGGCGCAGGTATTCAGACCGACCTGAAAACCTTTGAAGCCTTCGGCGTGTATGGCATGGCCGTTATCACTGTCGTGTGTGCACAAAATACCACTGGTGTATTCGGTATGCAGCCGGTTTCCGCTGAACTGGTTGGCAAACAGATTGACTGTGTGTTTGACGATATTTTCCCGGATGCCGTCAAGGTCGGCATGCTGTATGACGCAGAGATTATTCACACAGTAGCGGAGCGCTTGAAGGCGTACCACGCCAAGAATATCGTACTCGACCCGGTAATGATGTCCTCAAGCGGTACCGCGCTGCTGCATCACGATGCGGCAAAGGTTCTGCAGGAGGAGTTGTTCCCGCTGTGCACACTGGTCACGCCTAATCTGCATGAGGCAGCCGCTGTCTGCAGCCATAACATCACCAATCGTGAAGATATGGAGCAGGCGGCACGCGAAATCGTCGGCAAGACCGGCGGCGCCGTTCTGGTCAAGGGTGGCCATCTGGCAGACTGCGCAGATGATCTGCTGTTTGACGGCACAGAAATGCACTGGCTTCCCGCGCCGCGTATTGACAACCCGAACACGCACGGTACCGGCTGCACGCTATCCAGTGCAATCGCATGCGGACTGGCACATGGCGTGTCGCTCGTCGGCAGCGTCAAGCGGGCCAAGCGGTATCTGACCGCCTGCATTGACTTCAAGCTGGATCTTGGTCACGGTTCCGGTCCGCTGCAGCACCGCATTGCGGATTGGGAGAACTGGCATGCGTGAACTGCGGTGCATTCCCGACGCAGGCCAAGCATTTCAATTTTTCAAAATGTAAGCAGGAAAAAGTGCAAAGAATACAGGGGCAAAAGGCTGAAGAAAGCTTCTTGTCCCTGCACTCATTTACACTGCACCGGTGTTGTTTCAACATCTTAATCTAAAGCAAAAAAGACGAGTAAGCAAACCCCATTCGGAGAAACTTACTCGTCTTTTCTTGCGCGCTGTTTTCAGCGCGCCCCATGTTTTATCCGTTTGCGGTGCTGCTCCATGCCTGATGCAGATCAGGGAACGGAGCAAGCGCACGATCGAGAATGCCGTGCATATGAGCGATGGCAATGCCATAGTTGGTCATCGGCACATTCCGCTCGGCGCTGTGCCGCAGACGATACTGCATTTCCCGCTCGTTCAGCATGCAGCCGCCGCAGTGCACGACAAGTGCGTACTTGCTCACGTCCTCAGGAAACTCATTACCCGCGGTAAACGAGAACTGCACATCTTTGCCGGTAAATCTGCGAATCCAGTTCGGCAGTTTTTCCGTGCCGATATCGCCGCACTGGCGGTGATGCGTGCAGCCTTCGGAGATGAGCACAGTATCGCCATCCTGCAAAGAATTCAGCTGTGCAGCACCGAGAATCGCCTGCCGCAGATTGCCTTTGTATCGGGCAAACAGGATGGAGAACGAGGTCAGCTGGACATTTCTCGGCACCAGCTTGTCCACAATGCCGAACGCCTGCGAGTCCGTGATAACCAGCCGCGGCGGCTCACGCAGGGATTCCAGCGTGCGGGTCAGCTCGGTTTCGCGAGTGACAAGCGAAATTGCGCCTGCTTCCAGAATATCGCGGATGGTCTGCTGCTGCGGCAGGATCAGCCGCCCTTTCGGTGCGGCTGAGTCGATCGGCACGACCAGTACGACTGTGTCATTCGGCGCAAGCAGGTCAGCAACCAGACGTTTTTCCGGCTCGGTCGGCTTGACGGCTCGTGCGATTAGTTCCTTGAGTTCACGGATGTTGCTGTCGGCTGCTGCGCTGACGTAAATCTCGTTTTTCGGCATGGCGGCAGGAACCGAAGTCAAATCAGCCTTGTTGTGCGCGATGACAAACGGAATCTCCCGCTTGCGGAACAGCTCGATAAGCTCCTGCTCGGCAGGCTGCAAACCGCGCGTGCTGTCCGTGACAAGAACCGCAATATCCGTCTTTTCCAGCACGCGGAGCGCCCGGCGGACACGTTCCTCACCGAGCGTGCCCTCATCATCAATGCCCGGCGTGTCGATGATAACCACCGGACCGATAGGGAGCAGTTCCATCGCCTTCTGCACCGGATCGGTGGTCGTGCCCTTGACATCGGAAACAATGGACAGTGTTTGTCCGGTCACGCGGTTTACCACGCTGGATTTGCCCGCATTGCGCAGGCCGAAAAAGCCGATGTGTACGCGCTCGCCGGAGGGCTGTGCGTTCAGTCCCATAGGAAACCCTCCTTAGAAGCGGAAATCACGGCGGTTGGAGCTGCAGATATCCTTGATATGCTCGGCTGCAATTTCGCGTACCTTATCGCGCGGGATTTTTTTAAGTTCCTCCTGAATCAGCTTCATGCCGACGCGCTTGGTGTCTTCGCTTGCGTAATCGACCAGATACTCTGCCAGCGTCATCAGGGCGTTTGGATGGCAGCAGTTTAGAATCTGTCCGTTCTTGCACAGGCTCATGAAACGGTCGCCGGTGCGGCCCTCGCGGTAGCAGGCGGTGCAGAACGACGGAATAAACCCAAGCTGCATGAGCCAGTGAACAACCTCATCGAGCGAGCGCTGATCGGATACATCAAACTGCTCAGAGTCGTGCGGACGCTCCTCTTCCTCATAGCCGCCGACCGAAGTACGGGAAGCACCGCTGATCTGCGAAATACCCAGACCAAGCGCCCGCTCACGCACCTGCTGGCTCTCGCGGGTGGAGATGATCATGCCGGTGTACGGAACGGCAATGCGGATGCACGCGATAACCTTTGCGAACAGCTCGTCACTCAGGCCGTTGTCGAATACGTCCGGGTCAATATCGTCCGCGCGCTTGATACGCGGCACGCTGATAGTATGCGGGCCAACGCCGTGTACAGCCTCCAGATGCTCGGCGTGCATGAGCAGACCGGCGAACTCGTATTTGTACATCTCCAGACCGAACAGAACACCTAGACCAACGTCGTCGATACCGCCGTCCATCGCGCGATCCATTGCTTCGGTGTGGTAGTCGTAATCGTGCTTCGGACCTGCCGGATGCAGCTTGAGGTAGCTCTGCTTGTGGTAGGTCTCCTGAAACAGAATGTAAGTGCCGATGCCGGCGTCCTTCAGCTTGCGGTAGTTCTCGACTGTGGTCGCTGCAATGTTGACGTTAACACGTCGAATCGCACCGTTTTTATGCTTGATGGAGTAAATGGTGTTGATGCACTCGAGAATGTACTCAATCGGGTTGTTGACCGGGTCCTCACCAGCCTCAATGGCAAGACGCTTGTGACCCATATCCTGCAGCGCGATAACCTCGCGGGCGACCTCTTCCTGTGTCAGCTTTTTGCGGGTGATATGGCGGTTTTTCGCGTGATACGGACAGTAAACACAGCCGTTTACGCAGTAATTCGACAGATACAGCGGCGCAAACATAACAATACGATTGCCGTAGAACGCCAGCTTGATCTCCTCGGCCAGCTGATACATCTCCTCGATCTTTTCGGGAATATCGCAGGCCAGCAGCACGGAGGCTTCGCGATGCGTCAGACCGGCACAGTGTACGCCGGTGGCGGTCTTCTGCGGACGGGCCTTTTCCAGAATGCTGTCGATCAGCTCGATGTTGTGCTTGTTCTCCTCGGCGTATTTCAGCGTTTCAAGGATTTCCTCATGGTTGATAAACTCCTCTGCATGGAGTGATTTCGGGTTGTACTGAGCCATTTTTTTCGTTTTCCTTTCTTATCTTGCGGTCAGAAGATTACTCTTTCCGTCAGAGTCCCTTAAAATGTATCACTTATCGGATAATATCTCCGCGTGCGGTAACAATCCGGCAGCCGACCGACGCCACACGGCGCGACAGGCAGCCGATGCACTGTGCAGCCTCCTCGCCGGTGCATAGTTTGCCGTCGTACAGTGCATATTTTTTTCGCACCCCAAGCGGAGACAGATTGGGCATCACTACGTTTGCACCAGCCTGTAGTCCGCGCTCGCGGCCGTCCGGCCGGATGGTGCCGAGCGCCGTTGTGGCAGGCAGCAGCAAATTCGGCTGAATCAGCCGCAGCAGTGACAGCAGATACACCGTCTGCTCGCACGTTCCTGCCGGAAAATCGCGGAACGGTGTGTCTTTCTGCGGAATAAACGGGCCGATACCGCACATCTCCGGCCGAAATTCTTCGATGAACTTTAAGTCCTCAGCGAGTGTCCGCACCGTCTGATATGGCTAGCCGACCATAAAGCCGCAGCCGGTCTGGTAGCCGATGTCTTTCAAATCACGAAGGCAGCGCATGCGGTTGTCAAACGACATCTGCGCCGGATGCAGCTTTTCATAATGGGCTTTGTCGGCGGTCTCGTGGCGGAGCAGATAGCGGTCCGCGCCTGCGTCGAACATCGCCTGATAGGCTTCACGAGGGAACTCTCCGAGCGACAGCGTTACTGCACAGTCCGGAAACTCGGCTTTGATCTGTCGTACCAGATGGCAAACCACATCGACTGAGAATGCGCTGTCCTCGCCGCCCTGCATGACAAAAGTGCGGAAGCCGAGCGCATAGCCCTCACGGGCACAGTCCAGTATCTGCGCCTCGGTCAGTCGGTAGCGGTCACATGCAGGATTGGAACGCCGGATACCGCAGTAATAACAGTCGTTGCGGCAGATATTGCCGATTTCGATCAGTCCTCGAATGTACACATCCGTACCGTATACCTGTTTTCGTAAGGCAACCGCTTTCTCCGCGGCATAGGCCGCCAGTTCGTCGCTCTGGTTTTCGATCAGATATTCGTATTCCTCTATTGACAGGCTGTGCTGCGCTTCCAGCCGGTCAATGAGCTGCTTCGCCTTATTCATCGCTCTGCACATTGGAGTATGCGGTCTTGACGCTGATACCGTCCAGATTGCCGATCTTGCCGGACAAAGCCGAGATCACATCCTGCGGCGCATCAATGGCGATGGACACAATGTTGATATTGCGCGCTCGATAGGGAATACCCATGCGCCCGATGATATAGCTGCCGTACTCATGCAGCAGGGTATTGAGCCGTTCCACAGAATCCGTGTTCTCTACCACGATTCCCATTACGGCAACTCTTGTTTGCATAAAAACACCTCGGAATAAAAAATAACTGCGTCCTCTGAAAGACGCAGTCCGGTACAGATATAAACGGCGCTTCCGTGCAGGAAACGCTGCAATACGATGTGGACGGCTCCTTTCATGCAGAATCTGCGGACGCAGAGGCTTACTGTCAGGATCGCTACCTCTATTATAGAGGATAGTCGGCAGACCCGCAAGCAAAACCGACGATTTTATGCAAAGAATTATTTTCGCAAAAATATGTATGATATTTTTGTCGAAATTTATCCTTCCAAATCTATATCTTGTATGGTACAATGCAATAGCAGCACATGATGTATGGGTATGTGCTTTTGCACTTCGCCTGTAAACGGCAGTGCTTTTTTGTTCGCTTTTTGTCGGACAATATGATATAATAATGAACGTATGAAATTTAGAGAGGAAGAACAACACATGGTTCGAGTTGTCAAAAAGGATCACACCAAAGAACCGTTTAACATCCAGAAGGTTGTTATCGCCGTTAATAAGTCGGCAAACCGAGTCCTCTACAACTTTACAGAGGATGAGCTGAAGTCGATCTGCAATCATGTCGAGGGTTATATCCGTGACCATCACATGACCGAGATTCAGATCTGGCAAATGCACAACATCGTCGAGTCCGCGCTGGAGGCGGTGCGCCCGGAGGTTGCCAAAAGCTACCGCGACTACCGCAATTATAAGCAGGATTTTGTCCGTATGCTGGACAGCGTATACCAGAAAAGCCAGTCCATCATGTATATCGGCGACAAGGAAAATTCCAACACGGATTCCGCGCTGGTCTCCACCAAGCGCAGCCTGATCTTCAATCAGCTCAATAAGGAGCTGTACCAGAAGTTCTTTATGAACACCGAGGAACTGCAGGCCTGTCGGGACGGCTACATTTACGTCCACGATATGTCGGCGCGCCGCGATACCATGAACTGCTGCCTGTTTGATGTAGCGAGTGTCCTCAAGGACGGCTTTGAGATGGGCAATCTGTGGTACAACGAGCCGAAAACACTTAATGTTGCATTTGACGTAATCGGCGATATCGTGCTGTCTGCGGCGAGCCAGCAGTACGGCGGCTTTACCGTGCCGTCGGTCGATCTGCTGCTCGAGCCGTATGCCGAGCGCAGCTACAAAATGCTGACCGAGAAGTATACTCGTCTGGGTCTGGATGCTGATACGGTCGAGAAGGAAGTTATGGCGGACATTCTCAACGACTTTGAGCAGGGCTTCCAGGGCTGGGAATACAAGTTCAACACGGTAGCATCCAGCCGCGGCGACTATCCGTTCATCACCATGACGATGGGCACCGGCACGGGCCGCTTCGCAAAGCTGGCCTCCATCACCATGCTGAACGTGCGCCGCAAGGGGCAGGGTAAAAAGGGCCAGAAGAAGCCCGTACTGTTCCCGAAGATCGTATTCCTGTATGATGAGAACCTGCACGGTCCCGGTAAGCCGCTCGAGGATGTATTTGAAGCCGGTATCCTGTGCTCGTCCCGCGCGATGTACCCGGACTGGCTTTCGCTCACCGGCGAGGGTTATGTGCCGAGTATGTACAAAAAGTACGGCGCGATTGTCAGCCCGATGGGCTGCCGTGCGTTCCTGTCTCCGTGGTTCGAGCGCGGCGGCATGAAGCCTGCGGACGAGAACGACAAGCCGGTATTTGTCGGCCGTTGGAACATTGGTGCGGTATCGCTGCACCTGCCGATGATCTACGCCAAGGCTCAGCAGGAGAGCCGTCCGTTCCGCGAGGTGCTGGACTACTATCTGGAGCTTATCCGCAAGCTACATATCCGCACCTATGCGTACCTGGGGGAGATGCGTGCATCTACCAATCCGCTGGCGTACTGCGAGGGCGGTTTCTACGGCGGACATCTCAAGCCGTCGGACAAGATCAAGCCGATCATGAAGACCGCTACCGCGTCGTTCGGCATTACTGCACTTAACGAGCTGCAGGAGCTGTACAACGGCAAATCTCTTGCCGAGGACGGTCAGTTTGCCCTCGAAACACTGCAGTATATCAACGATAAGGTCGAGCAGTTCAAGAACGGGACGGCAATCTGTATGCTATCTACGGTACACCGGCAGAGAGTCTGTGCGGTTTGCAGGTCGAGCAGTTCCGCAAGAAATACGGCATCATCGAGGGTGTTTCCGATCGTCCGTATGTCTCCAACAGCTTCCACTGCCACGTTACCGAGGACCTGACACCGATTCAGAAGCAGGATCTTGAGGGGCGTTTCTGGAATCTGTGCAACGGCGGCAAGATCCAGTATGTCAAGTACCCGATTGACTACAACCATGAGGCGATTCGCTCTCTGGTGCGCCGCGCCATGGCAAAGGGCTTCTATGAGGGTGTCAATCTTTCACTCGCGTACTGCGATGACTGCGGTCATGAGGAGCTTTCCATGGACGTCTGCCCGAAGTGCGGCAGCCGCAACCTTACCAAAATCGAGAGAATGAACGGCTATCTTTCCTACTCTCGCGTGAAGGGCGATACGCGCCTGAACGATGCCAAGATGGCCGAAATTGCTGAAAGAAAGAGTATGTAACACGAATGCAGTATCACAATATAACCAAGGACGATATGCTCAACGGCGATGGCCTGCGTGTTGTGCTGTGGGTAGCCGGCTGCGGACACGCCTGTCCCGGCTGTCACAACCCCATCACATGGGACGCGGAAGGCGGTCTGCTGTTTGATCAGGCCGCAAAGGACGAGCTGTTCACCGAGCTTGGCAAGGACTATATCTCCGGCATCACGTTTTCCGGCGGTGATCCGCTTTTCCCCGGCAACCGCGAGGAGATCAGCGAGCTGTGCCGCGAGATTCGGCAAAAGTTTCCAGATAAGACCATCTGGCTGTATACCGGCTACCGCTGGGAGGAAATCAAGTGGCTGCCGTTTCTTGATCAGATTGACGTGCTGATCGACGGTCGTTTTGTACAGGCGCAGGCCGATCCGCAGCTTCACTGGCGCGGCAGTGCCAACCAGCGTGTGATTGACGTTCCGCGCACGCTTGCGGCTAACAGTATCGTCCTGCATGACGATAAATAAAAAGGAGTGCTGAATTATGCAACAGATCGCACAGTTTTTCAAGGTATCCGAGGAACAGTTTGTCCGTGACTGGTGCGCGGCTACCCGCCGCAGCGCGGATGAGGCCAAGAAGGTCTATCAGAACATCCGGCTGCCGCGCCGCGCGACCAAGGGCTCTGCCGGCTATGATTTTTTTGCGCCGGAAAGCTTTACGCTTGTTCCGCATGAGACCATCCTTATTCCGACCGGTATCCGCGTTATGATCGAGGACGGCTGGGTGCTGAGCCTGTACCCGCGTTCCGGTCTGGGCTTCCGTCACCGTCTGCAGCTTGACAATACGGTTGGCATTATCGACAGCGACTACTTTGAGGCTAAAAATGAAGGACACATTCTCATTAAGATGACCAGCGACGATCACAAGGGCAAAACCCTATCGGTTGCCGCAGGCGACGGCTTTGCACAGGGTATTTTCCTGCCGTTCGGTATCACCGTGGACGATGAGGCTGACGGTGAACGCACCGGCGGCTTCGGCAGCACGACTGAAAAGAAGTAACAATTCCATAAACAGCCAAAAGCGCATTCACAGAGATTTATCTGCGAATGCGCTTTTTCTTATGCCCTGTTTACATGAAACAGGCAGCACAGGATCCCGCGTAAGCACTTGGGACTTTTCCATACAACAACCTTCATCATGCCTTACCCTCCTTCAGCACTGCAGCAGGAACAGCCCTGCCGCGATCACTGCCAGTGCAAATAGCCACACCGGCAGACAGGATGGGAGCAGACTGCCTAGCAGCAAGCCTGTTCCAAACATAAATACGGCAAGACCGATCGCCTGACCACGGCAGAACATAGCGCATCACGCTCCTGTTACCAGTATAAGCAGCTCGGATAGAAAATGTGACAGCAAAGCGAAACCGATCTGCTCATATTTTACGCAAGCGCTTCATATGGTAATGCAGGAGCAGCGGTGAAACCAAAGGAGGCAGCATCAATGGAACTGAATCAAACAAGCATCTGCTACTACGAAAAGAAATTAGCGCACATCTCTGCGGCGACAGAGAGTGCGGATTCGATTGTGCCGGACACGTTTCCGGATATCGGACGAATCGTGTGCGCGTATGGTACGGCGGTCATCAAGGACCAGACTCCACAGAATGACCGCCTGCTAGTATCCGGCACCGTGCAGACGACCGTACTGTACGAACCGGAAAACGGTGGTAAGCTGCGTCGACTCTCCGTGCCGGTCACGTTTGCGCATATTGAGGAATGTGAGGGTTTAACGGCAGAATCTATCTGCAGCACCGTGTGCCGCATTGCTGCAGTAGATGCCGAAGCTATGAACAGCCGCAAGGTGAGCGTCAGCGTTCAGCTTTGCTTTTTAACTGAAGGCTACTGCAAAGCTGAATGCAACGTGACGGAATCGGTCGAACTGGACGGCATAGAATGCCTGAGCCATTTGCAGAGCATAACGCTGCTGGAGCAGGTACGCAGTTATCCGGTGACAATACTGGATGACATACAGCTTGCGGATGCAGCGGAGCTGTCCCTGCTGCACACCGATTGCACGATGCAGGTATCCGAGTGCCGCGCCATGCATGGCAGAATCATCGTGAAAGGTGAAGCTGTGCTGCACTGCCTTGCCATGCAGGAGGATGATGCTGTGCGTGTACTGAACAGCAGCACGCCGTTCACGCAGATTCTCGAGCTGCCGGAAGCAGAAGAAGACGCCCTGACCGCAGTACGGATGACCGTATCTGAGGCAGACTGCCGATTGGAATCCGATGGCATGCTGTCCTGCACCATCAGCGCACAGGCTATGGTGCTGCTGCGGCAGGAGCGCAGGCTGCGCTGCATCGAGGATATGTATCTGCCCGGCAAGGAGCTTGCTGCGCAGGCAGAGCATCCTGTATTGCAGAATATGCCATCCGCGCAGCCGTTTACCTCCGAAGGCAGCGAGACTTTGCAGACCGCACAGCATGTATCTCATGTGATTGCCGCGCAGGCGGTCTGCTGCGGCGCAAAGCGTGTATCGGAGAGCGAGCTGCAAATCAAAGCTGGTGTTCGCGTGCTGTATTTGAGTGATGAACAGCAGCTTTGCGCGGTACAGCGTATTGTACCGCTGACCATGCCGTACAGCGAAGCCGGAGAGCCGGAAGAGCTTACGCTTTCGGCACGCGCCACAGCGGCGGGTGAGCGAGGATTGCTTTTGACTGTCACCGCAAACGGTGCTGCTGCAACACAGGAGCGTGTGACATTCTGCCATATCTCTGCGTTGGAGATCAAGCCAAAGGAGAGCAGTCATAACGGCGTAACACTGGTTCTCAAGCAGATCAACGGCGAAGAACGGCTGTGGGACATTGCCAAAAACTGCGGTGGACGACCGAGCAGGCCATCCGCTGTGCGAATGACTTGCCGACAGAGGCAGAGTGTGTGCAGAATGCCATGCTGCTGATTCCGATTCAGGACTGAAAGGCGGGAAGAGAATGGAAAACCAGATTTACGACCAAATCAGCAGCCGTACCGGCGGTGATATTTATATTGGTGTTGTCGGTCCGGTTCGTACGGGCAAATCCACATTTATCAAGCGGTTCATGGAGACTATGGTGCTGCCCGATATGGAGAATCCCTACAAGCGGGAGCGCGCACGGGATGAATTGCCGCAGTCCGGCACCGGACGGACAATTATGACTGCCGAACCGAAATTTGTGCCGGAAGAAGCGGCGGAAATCGCTCTGCCGGAAGGCGGCGCATGTCGGGTGCGGCTGGTGGACTGCGTAGGCTATCTGGTAGAGGGTGCACTCGGCGGCATGGAGGGAGATACACCGCGCATGGTATCTACACCGTGGCAGGAAGATCCCATGACACTGGCCGAAGCGGCAGAGATCGGCACGCACAAGGTTATCGGTGAACACTCTACCATCGGACTGGTGGTGACGACCGACGGCAGCTTTACCGAGCTGCCGCGTGAAGCCTATATACCGGCAGAAAAACGCGTAATTGAGGAACTGCAGTCACTCGGCAAGCCGTTTCTCGTACTGGTAAACTCGTCAGAGCCGAACGGCGAAGCGGCACAGCGTGTATGCGACGAGCTGCAGTCGCAGTACGGGATTGCACCGATTGCGGTGAACTGTCTTGAACTGGATGAGAGCGGCATTGCGGATATTCTGCAGCAGGTGCTGTATGAATTTCCGGTCTGCGAGATTGGTTTTGTCCTTCCGCGTTATATCGGTACTCTGCCGCTGCATCATCCGGTGCAGAACAGCATTTACCAGTGCATTCGCACAGCCGCCGCCAACGGAGAGAAAATGCGTGATGTACAGAAGCTATGCCGTACCCTCGAAGAGAACGAATACGTCGAGCGGGCGAGCGTGGACAATATGGCGCTCGGCAGAGGCTCGGCGGTCGTGCGTGTAGACGTACCGGAAACCGTATTCTACGGCATTGTCGGCGAGCAGACCGGCATTCAGGTGCGGGATGACGCAGATTTAATTCGTGTGCTTGAGGATTTCGCTGCGGTGAAACAGCAGTACGAACGGCTGCATGGTGCGCTCGATCAGGTATATCAGACCGGTTACGGCATTGTGATGCCGTCGGTGGAGGAGCTTTCGCTTGAGGAACCGGAAATCGTTCGGCAGGGAGGGCGGTATGGTGTGCGTCTGCGGGCTTCTGCACCATCCATCCATATGATGCGGGCCAACATCAAAGCCGAGGTCAATCCGATCGTCGGCACGGAAAAGCAGTCGGAAGAACTGGTACACTATCTGCTCAGCGAGTTTGAGGAACAGCCGGAGAAGATTTGGGAGACCAATATTTTCGGAAAGTCGCTCAATGAACTCGTGCGTGAGGAACTGTCGCACAAATTGAGCCGTATGCCGGATGATGCCCGTGGTAAAATCCGTGAAACACTGGAAAAGATCATCAATGAAAGCGCAGGAGGACTCATTTGCATCATCCTGTGAAATCGAGCGTGCCTGCCAAAAACAGGCACGCTTTTTTAACAGAATTGTAAAGACTGTCCGCTTGTAAAGGTCGATTTGCTGTGCTAAAATGTATAGTGTATAGAAATGCGCATTTGAAGGAGACTTTTACTTGACCAAACAAGTGTTTATCATAAACGGCAGCGGCGGTGTCGGCAAGGATACCGTATGCAGTGCTGCCGCGCAAAGCTGGAAGGTGCAGAACATTTCGTCCATCACACCCATTTTGCAGGTAGCCAAAGCCGCAGGATGGGACGGCACCAAAACACCGGCGGCACGTCGTTTTCTTTCGCAGCTGAAAGCAGACTGCACGGAATTCAACGACCTTCCGTTCCGCTACTGCACAGAACAGCTGCAGATATTTGCTGAAAATGATGCGGAACTGCTGTTCGTCCATATCCGGGAACCGGAGGAGATCGAGCGGTTTCGTCAGACAGCAGGCGTAAACTGCAAGACCATTCTCGTGCGTCGACCGACACTTGAGCAGGCACGCGGACAGCTGGGCAACCGCTCAGACGACGGCGTTGCAGCGTACGCCTATGATGCGGAATTCCTCAACGACGGTTCGCTGGAGGAACTGCCCGCAAAAGTACACGACTTTTTACAGGCTCTGATCAAGAGATAACTTTCAAGATCAGGCACGGCTCTGTTTCACAGGAACAGCGCATAGAAAGGAACATCAAAATATGAGCCAGAACAAGAAGAAGTTCTTCGGCAAGCACAAGGACGAGCAGGAGCAGGATCTCGAGCAGACGCAGCCGCTTCCGCCGATGCCAGAAAACAACTCTGACAAGACCGTTCAGACGGAGGAAAATACTGCACCGGAAGAAGCATCCGAAAAGCTGATGCTTGACGAAAAAAACGAGAAGGCGGAGAGCAGTTTATGAACCTTTCGCAAAAGATTTAATCAAAGTAAATGCGTCCGCGTTATCATCGCAGCCGGATTGATTATTCTGCTGGTCGGCGGTTCGGTATTTGCTGTCATTCGCTCGCGCAATACCGGCACGGAGGACACCCTTCCGACGACTGCAGTCGTTACCTATGGCGATATTGGCACTTATATCGAGGGCAGCGGTGAAACGGCAGCGCAATGGAGTAAACCTTGGTTTCGGGAATTGAGGAAAACTCCAGGTTGGTTTCCGAGGGAGATGAGGTGCATGCCGGTGATCCGCTGGTTGTTGTCGATCCGACCGGAATCCGCGAACAGCTGACAGCGGCACAGGCAGAATTCACTGCCGCGCAGAGTGAGCTGACCAACGCACAGGCAGCGATTACGCAGGCACAGAGCCGCATTGCCTCGGCGCAGAGCCAGTACACCCACGGCAGCGCTACGGCACCGTTCAGCGGCAAGTTTATCGCATCAAGCACATTTGCAGTAGGGCAGAAGGTAAGTGCAGGACAGACCATCGGCCGTATGGTCAACGACAGCCAGATGCAGCTTGCTGTACAGTTTAGTTCGGAATATGCCAAAGATATCAAGGCCGGTCAGACGGCTACGATCTCTACCTCTGTCGGACAGGTTTCCGCTGTGGTTTCGTCGATTGATTCCGCTTCCGGCAAAGGTACTTTCCTTGTTGTATTGACCGCACAGAATCCTTCCGGTGCACTGGCGCAGGGAACGAGTGCTACCGCAACGATCAACAGCGACAGTGCCGGCACGATTTTCTCTTCCGGGTCGGGCACGCTGGACTACATCAAGGAGCAGGTTATCACGGCACCGATCGGCGGTGAAATCACAGCCTATACCGGCTCGAACCACACATACAGCAGCGGTGCAGTCATTATGTCGATCTCCAATGTTACAGCGCCGGATACTTCGGACGCGCGAAGCAGCCTCATGGCTGCACAGAGTACGGCTGCAGCCGCACAGGCCAAGGTGAGCGAGATTCAGACGCGCATTCTCAAGCTGCAGCAGGAGATTCTGGATGCCACGATGACGGCTTCGATCGACGGCGTTGTCACCTCACTGAACGCGGAAGAAGGGGAGGAGACCGATGGTACCGAGCCTCTGGTTGTTGTTTCCGACCTAAGCGATACCGTTGTTACGGCCGAGCTGACGACAGATGAAGTGCAGTCTGTAGAGCCTGGTCAAACGGTGACAATGAACATGTACACGATGGATGGTTCCGAGCTGCCGCTCACCGGTGTGGTTGACTCGGTTTCGCCGGAGCCAAGTCAGAACACGGGCAGTCAGGGCAGTCTGACGACTTTTAAGGCAATTATCACGGTTGATTCTATCGAAGGTCAGGCGATTTCCAGTGGCATGATGGTCGATTACAAAATTGCAGTTGCCGAATCGGACAGCTGCCTGATAGTACCGACTTCCGCTATCGTTCACACGGCGGATGGCAGTACGGGTGTATTCACCAAAACGCTCATTGACAAGGACGGCAACGAAATTCCATTCGATGATACACTGCCGATTCCGGACGGCATGGAAGCACCCGAAGGCTATCAGCTGGTAGCGGTGGAAACCGGCGTTTCAGATGCGAACAATACCGAAATTTTCTGGGGCGTCGATGAAGGTGCAACGGTTTATCTGAATGCCACACCAAATACATCAAACGCGGTAACTGATGAGGAAAATACAGCATATAACAGCTGATAAGCAGTATAAAGCACGGCTTTTGTTTTAGGACAGAAACCGTGCTTTTCTTTATTTCTTGCAAACTGGCATTACAAAATAATTGCAATCTGAGCATTTTAACATATTCAGATTGGGCGTATAATACGTTCATACACCAAACAACAAAGGAGTCTGAACAACATGAGCGTACAGTATAAGCTGAACAAGGAGCTGGCCCAGATGCTGAAGGGCGGCGTCATTATGGACGTAACCACACCGGAGCAGGCGAAAATTGCCGAAGCAGCAGGCGCATGTGCAGTTATGGCGCTGGAGCGCATTCCGGCGGACATCCGTGCAGCAGGCGGTGTTTCCCGCATGAGCGACCCGAAGATGATTCGCGGTATTCAGGAAGCAGTTTCCATTCCGGTTATGGCGAAGTGCCGTATCGGTCACTTTGTTGAGGCACAGGTGCTGGAAGCAATCGAGATCGACTATATCGACGAGAGTGAAGTGCTGTCTCCGGCGGACGATGTATACCACATTGATAAGACACAGTTCAAGGTTCCGTTTGTATGCGGTGCGCGTGATCTGGGTGAAGCTCTACGCCGCATCGCTGAAGGCGCAGCAATGATCCGTACCAAGGGTGAGCCGGGCACAGGTGATGTTGTGCAGGCAGTTCGTCACATGCGCGCTATGAACGCAGAAATTCGCCGTGTGCAGAATCTGCGTGAGGATGAGCTGTTTGAGGCCGCAAAGCAACTGCAGGTTCCGGTTGAACTGCTCCGCAGTGTGCATGAAAATGGCCGACTGCCGGTCGTAAACTTTGCAGCAGGCGGCGTTGCAACTCCGGCTGACGCAGCACTGATGATGCAGCTTGGAGCAGAAGGCGTATTCGTTGGTTCGGGCATCTTCAAGTCTGGCGATCCGGCAAAGCGTGCTGCAGCAATCGTAAAGGCGGTTACTAACTACACCGATGCAAAGCTGATTGCAGAACTGTCTACCGATCTGGGTGAAGCAATGGTTGGCATTAACGAGAACGAAATCGCATTGCTGATGGCAGAGCGAGGCAAGTAAAATGGCAGTTGGAATTCTGGCGCTGCAGGGCGCCTTCGCAGAGCATGCCGCAGTGCTGGATAAACTCGGCGTACCGCACTTCGAAATTCGCCAGAAGCGCGATCTGGATCAGCCGATGAATGGTTTGATTATTCCGGGTGGCGAAAGCACAGTAATGAATAAACTCTTGCGCGAGCTGGATTTGTATGATACGCTGCGTGAGCAGATTCAAAACGGACTTCCTGTATTCGGAACATGTGCCGGTCTGATTCTGCTGGCTAAGCAGATTGATGGTGGCATACCATGCTTCAGTGTGATGGATATCCGCGTAAAGCGTAATGCCTATGGCAGACAGCTTGGCAGTTTTTTCACGGATGATCGGTTTGGCGGTAGCGAGAGAATACCGATGACATTCATTCGCGCACCATATATTGAGAGCGTAGGAAATAATGTCGAGGTGCTATCCATTGTTGACAGTAATATTGTTGCTGCACAGCAGGATAATATGCTCGTGACCGCATTTCATCCGGAATTAGATATGGATTTGACGGTGCATCAGCATTTCATTCGGATGGTTGAGCAGTTTCGGTTGAAGAATGCGAGATAACTAAAATAAGCGGCTCTGTAAGAGCCGCTTTCGTCTGTATAGAAAATCTACTGCACACAAAAATACCAATTACGAGGATAGAAGAAGCTGAATAAGAAAAATTAGGACGGTCAGCGCAGCAGATGTGCTGCGTAATTGCCAGCACCGCTAATTATACAAAATAAAGATTTTGTATAATTAGCAAACCATCTATTTTATAGCCATTAATAATTAACAGTTTTCATCCTATTTTCTCCAGATACTCTATCATATCAGCCACAGCACGATCATTATTAGAACTTACCGTTATATTGACATTTTGCAGCACTTCCGGCCCTGCATTGGCCGGTGCAAACGAAATCTGAGCTTCTTGCAGCATGGATTCATCATTGTAGCTGTCGCCAATAGCAAACACACGTTCAACGTCTGGTAAGTATTCAACAATATTTCGTAGAGCCGAACCCTTATTCACACCAGCGGCTGTGATTTCACAGAATGTCGGCATGCTGGATGTCACATCAAATACATGCGGATACCGAATCAGTAAATCCTGTGTAAGTGCGGTGATTTGTGCCGGTTCACCGGTAAAATTGACCGTACACCAGTCCGCAGTTGCGCTTTTTGCAAACTGCTCATTAGAAAGCATCTGATAATCCAAATGCAGCTTGTGCATGTGCTGCAGCGTGTGATCGCTCATTTGACGAATCAGCGCCGTTTCTGCAGTAAAAACCTCGCAACCGAATTGTGAATTATTTAACAATACATGCTCGATCATTTCTTTCGTCTCGTACGGCATTCCGGAGCAATACAAAATCTTGCGATTTTCATCGCAAATCAACGAACCATTCATCACACTGTATGGCGCATTGACCGGCAACTGGTCTATATATATGCCAATAGCATGAGGAGAACGGCCGGTCGCAAGCGACAGCCGTCCTCCCTGTTTCGTAAAATATTGTAATGCTCGCAAATTTTCTGCCGGAATTTGCTTTGAATCATCGAGCAGCGTACCATCCATATCGCAGGCCAGCAGCATACCCTTAAACTTTTTCATTGCATACGCTCCAATTTATCAAGAACTTCAATAAAATATTGTGGCAGCGATGCCGAAAACTCCATCCGCTCCCCTGTTTTCGGGTGCGTGAGCGTCAGCTTCGCTGCATGCAGACATTGACCGCCGATATTGGAAAACCGGTCTTTTTTCAGTCCGCACCAATTGGATCACCGATAATCGGATGACCAATAGATGCCATATGTACACGAATCTGGTGTGTACGTCCGGTCTCGAGCTGAAATGCCATATATGTGTAGCCGTTATATCGTTTGATGACAGTGTAATGCGTGATTGCTTCACGTCCGCCCTCCACGATTGCCATTTTTTTTCGATCCGTTTTGTGGCGGTCAATCGGCTTATCCACCGTTCCTGTATCATCCTTGACAGAACCAACCACAATCGCTTCATAGCCGCGATACGCCGTATGCGCCGCAATCTGAGCTGCCAGGCTCTGATGTGCGGCGTCATTTTTCGCCACAACGAGCAGACCGCTAGTATCCTTATCAATACGATGCAATGCCCGGTCGATGTTCACCGTTAATGCCAGACAGACTGTCACCACAGTGGTACATCAATGCATTTACCAACGTGCCGTCCCAGTTGCCGGCCGCCGGATGCACAACCATGCCGCGTGGCTTGTTGACCACCACAATATCCGCATCCTCATAAACAATATCCAGCGGAATATTCTCCGGCTTGAGATCTACTTCCTTTAACTCCGGAAGCTGAACCGTAATCGCCTCGCTGCCGACCAGCTTGTAATTTTTCTTAAGTGGCTGACCGTTACAGCTTACTGCCTGCTCTGACAGCAGATTCTGCGCCGCAGAGCGGGTCAGTCCTTCAATCTGCTCTGCCAGCCAGCTGTCGATACGCTTGCCGGATTGCTCTGCCGGAACTGTAAATTGTAATTCACTCATGGTTACTTCTCCGCTTCGCTTGTTTCCTTATGCTGAAACATAAAATATAGCACAAACAGTACACCACCTGCACAAATGAAGATATCTGCCACATTAAATACCGGAAAATGAATCAGACGGAAGTCAAACATATCGACAACAAAACCGTGTGCTACACGATCAATGGCGTTGCCGAGTGCGCCTGCCGCCACCAGAATCAGAGACCAGCAGCCCAGCTGAGTCTGCAGCATATTCTTGTAAATCGCTGTGAAAATGGCAACTGTAATCACAATGGCCAATACAACAAAAATCCAGCGTGAATCAAATTGCGCGAACAGGCTGAATGCTGCACCGCGATTCTCGATATAAGTCAAGTGAAACACACCATTGATCAACGGAATGGTCTGCTGTGCCTGCAGGGACGTAAACGCCCAGTATTTCACTGCCTGATCTGCTGCAATCATCAGCAAGATTGCACAAATATAAATCGGCATCTTCTACCTCCAAAACAAAAAGGAGGAACAGAATTGCTCTGCTCCCCCTTGGATTCTTCTTTTAGCCTACAACCTTGGCACAGCGAGCACACAGACCCGGATGCTTTGCATCAGAACCAACGGTCTTAGCCTGCTTCCAGCAACGCAGGCACTTCTCACCTGCTGCGCGGGCAACAGCAATCTTCAGACCCGGCAGATTCTCGCTTGCAGCGCCCTCACCGTCACCGGCAACGACATCAAGTTCGGAAACAATGCACAGATCAGCCAGATCCTGACCACAGCCGTTCAGGAATGCAGCCTGTTCAGCGTCAGCGTAAACAGTAACGCATGCTTCCAGCGGCTTGCCGATGGTCTTAGCAGTACGCGCACCCTCGAGAGCCTTGTTTACATCATCGCGGAATGCTGTCAGCTTGTCCCACTTAGCACGATCCTCATCGCTGAAGGACAGAGCCTCGTCAGCCTGCGGCATCTCGTTATATGCTACGTTGCGAACATCATCCTCAGCAGCGTGCGGCATAGCCTGCCAGATTTCGTCTGCGGTAAAGCACAGGATCGGAGACAGCATGCGAACCAGCGCACTCAGGATACGATAGATCGTAGTCTGTGCAGAGCGGCGGCTCAGACCATCAGTCTCATCGCAGTACAGACGATCCTTGATCACATCGAGGTAGAAGTTGGACATATCAACAACACAGAAATTATGAATTGCATGGAATACGGTGTGGAATTCGTAGCTATCATATCCCTCACGAACCTTTGCAGCAAGGTCGTTCAGCTTCATCAGTGCCCACTTATCCAGCTCCGGCATATCTGCGTATGCAACAGCGTTGGTCTTAGGATCAAAGTCAAACAGGTTGCCCAGAATGTAGCGAGCCGTGTTACGGATCTTGAGGTAGTTCTGCGACAGATGCTTGAGCATGTCCTTGGAAATACGCATATCCTGACGGTAGTCAGAAGAAGCAACCCACAGACGCATTACGTCTGCGCCATACTGCTTGAGGATATCCTCCGGAGCAATACCATTGCCCAGAGATTTGGACATCTTCTGGCGCTCCTCATCAACAATCATACCGTGGGTGATAACCGTCTTGTACGGAGCCTTGCCCTGCGTAGCAATAGAAGTCAGCATCGAGGACTGGAACCAGCCGCGATACTGGTCATTGCCTTCCAGATATACGTCAACCGGGGTCTTCTGACCTTCGCGGTTCTCGATAACAGCACGCCAGGAGGAACCGGAATCAAACCATACATCCATGGTGTCGGTTTCCTTGTCGAACTCACTGCAGCCGCACTCACACTTGGTGCCTGCCGGCAGAATCTCAGCAGCCGTCATGTCGAACCATGCGTTGGAGCCCTTTTCACGGAACAGATCAGCAACGGTCTTAATCGTCTGCTCATTTACCAGCGGCTTGCCGCACTTCTTGCAGGTGAAGATCGGAATCGGAACACCCCAGACACGCTGACGGGAAATACACCAGTCGGAACGCTCACGGATCATGGAGGTCATGCGTTCCTGACCCCAGCCGGGAATCCACTTGATGTCCTCACAAGCCTTGACTGCGTCATCCTTGAGCGCATCAACAGAGCAGAACCACTGCTCGGTGGTACGGAAGATGATCGGGTTTTTACAGCGCCAGCAATGCGGATAGCTGTGCACGATGTCCTCGGTTGCGAGAAGTGCGCCGCAGTCATCCAGATCCTTGAGGATAACCTCGTTGGAATCGTCAACGAACATACCCTCGTACTTGCGGATTCTGGCGGTGTGACGGCCCTTGCCGTCAACCGGAACGATAATCGGGATGTTGTACCTCTGGCAAACGATAAAGTCATCAGCACCAAAGCCCGGAGCGGTATGAACACAGCCGGTACCGGCATCGAGCGTTACATGGTCACCGGTGATAACCAGAGAATCACGGTCGAACAGCGGGTGCTTGGTCTTGATCAGCTCCAGATCAGAGCCGAGAACGGTTGCGAGAACTTCCCAGCTGTCAATGCCGGCAGTCTTCATAACAGAAGCAACCAGTTCCTTAGCCAGAACATAAATCTCGCCGTTCGGAACCTTAACGAAATCGTACTCGAAGTTCGGGTTCAGAGAAATTGCAAGGTTGCCCGGAATGGTCCAGGTAGTGGTGGTCCAAATTACGAAATATACATTCTCCTTGGTACCAAGCAGCTTGGTGATAACACCCTTGTCATCGGTTACAGCGAACTTTACAAAGATAGACTTACACGGAACATCCTTGTACTCAATCTCTGCCTCAGCCAGTGCGGTCTCGTCGTGCGGGCACCAGTAAACCGGCTTCTGACCCTTGTAGATGTAACCCTTCTTAGCCATCTCGCCGAAAATCTCAATCTGAGCAGCCTCGTAATCGTGGGTCAGGGTCAGGTACGGGCGATCCCAGTCACCGATAACGCCCAGACGCTTAAACTGGGTACGCTGGGTATTGACATGATCGTGTGCGAACTCTTCACACTTGGAGCGGAACTCCGCAGTGGAAACCTTGCTGCGATCCATGCCGTAAGCCTTGATTGCCTGACGCTCAATCGGAAGGCCATGGGTATCCCAGCCCGGAATGTACGGAGCCTGATAACCCATCATATTGCGCGAACGCAGAATAAAATCCTTGAGGATCTTATTCAGTGCATGACCCATATGCAGATTGCCGTTTGCATACGGAGGGCCGTCATGCAGAACGAAAAGCGGCTTGCCCTCGTTCTTCTTCATCAGTTCATGGTAGAGGTCGTTCTTCTCCCAGTTTTCCAGAAAACCCGGCTCGCGCTTCGGCAGACCGGCACGCATCGGGAATTCGGTTTTGGGCAAATTGATCGTATTGTTGTAATCCTGCTGCATTGTGCAGTATTCAGTCCTTTCGCTTATTTACTTAACGTCCTTCGGGTCGTATTCAGTGCCGAACTGCAGTTCGCCGAAGTCGAATTTACGCGTTGCATCTTCCACTGGTGCATCGCCCTTCCCAGTCGCATTTGTGTTCTTTGCATCTTCAGTCTGCTGTACCGGAGCGAGGTTTTCGCCCTTCGCCAACTCTGCCAGTGCTCTTGCCTGCGACTGATACAGCTTTGCTACATGAGCGATAAACTCAGCAGTGTTCTTGCGGGCAGTCTCCAGTTTCTGTTCCTCGGTGTTGATTTCCGCCTGGGTGTCTTTCACCTTGTTGGCGGTTTCATCCTTCGCAGAAGCAATGATCTCCTCTGCTTCCTTCTTCGCCTTGTCGATTGTCTCCTGTGCAATCGACTGAGCGGTCAGCAAGGTACGGTGCATTCCTTCTTCAACACCGCGGTATTCTTCAATTTTATCGACCAGCACCTTCATTTTTGCCTTCATAGCAGCATTTTCCTTCTGCATCGCTGCAAATTCCTCTGCAACACGCTCGAGAAAAGTATCGACAGACTTCATGTCATATCCGCCGAAAACCGCTTTTTCAAAGCCGATTTCTTGTATTTCCTGCACCGTCATATGTTTTTCCTCCGTTTTTATATCATTTGCCGTACTGACACGGAAAAATGGTCGGGCTGCGCCCGACCAAAATCAGCGCCGTTTGTCCGGCAGGCTTAAAGCATATATACCATTTGTTCTAAAACAATCAGAACAAAAAAAGCCAGCATAAACGCAAAATCAAACGGACAATTCCGCAGCGCACTCACGCGGCTCAGCAGACTGCGAAAAGGTTGAATGACCGGCTCGGTAACAAGGCACAGAAACTCGTAGATTTTTGAGTCGCTGCCCTGTACGAACCAGCTCATGATTGCCCGTGCAAAAAACATAAACTGCAGAATGCGCAATAAGCTGCCTACGAAATATATTACCAAGCTGTTCACGATAGTACTCACGATCTGCGCTTAGAAATACATACCGCTGTTTTCCAGTTCGTCGATCAGATCGCCCATAATATCAACATTGTAGGGTGTGATAATATAGGTGCTGTTTGCAACCTTCTTGATCTTGCCTTCGTTTGCATACGCAACACCGCTGAGGAAATCCACCAGACGGCGGGCAATATCCTTGTTGGTCTGCTCCAGATTCAGGACAACCGTACGCTTGTCCTTGAGATGATCTGCAATCTCCGCAGCCGTCTCAAAGCGATCCGGCTTGACCAGAACCACAGCCAACTGTGTAGTAGTATTGATGTTTACAACCTTATCGCTGCGATCGTGACGGCGCACCTGAGGCACGTCCTGTGCATCGCTGTCGTACGAACGGTCATAGGATCTTCTATTGTAAGATGATGGCTCGCTATCCATCGCAGGTTCTTCGTTTCTCTGACGGGGCATCTCGTCTTCGTAGTCGTCCTCCAACTCGCTGCCCTTTACCCAATCAATAAAGCCTTTGATTGAACCCATGCCAAGTTCCTCCTTATGTTTTAAGGCGAAACGATCTGATACGGCCGTTTGCCAAAGATCGCCGTGCCTACGCGAACCATGTTCGCTCCGCACGCAATCGCCGTTTCAAAATCATTCGTCATTCCCATAGACAAATAATCCATATCTACATTATCGTATTTTTTCGTCAAAATGTCAATAAATACTTGACGCATTTCGGTAAAGTAGTTTGAATTTTTTGTTTTTTCATCCGCAACGGGAGGAATTGCCATCAATCCGCGGATATGAAGCGACTTTTTTGCGCTCAATTTTACAATTGCATCGTGCAGTTCTTCGGGCGGAAGACCGCTTTTGGCAGTTTCTCTGCCGATATTTACCTCCAGAAGAATATCCTGACAAACACCGCGCTTCTCGGCTTCCTTGGCGATAGCCTCGCCGAGATGAACCGAGCCGACCGACTGAATCAGCGAAACCTTGCCGATCAGGTACTTGACCTTGTTGGTCTGCAGTGTGCCGATAAACTGAAGGTCTGCACCATCGTAGGCGTTCTGTTCATACTTCTCCTGCAGTTCCTGTACGCGGTTTTCGCCGCACACACGGATTCCCGCTTCGATAGCCGCCTGCACGCGCTCGGCGTCATTCATTTTGGTCGCAGCCACCAGTGTAATTTCACTGGGATCGCGCCCTGCCTGCACGGCGGCATTGTTTACGCGCTCGATCACAGATTTTACGCGTTCCTGCAGTTCTTTCTTTTCTTGCTCCGTCATGTCTTCACCACCATATTGTTTTGCAGATTTTTACCTTGAACGATAACCTGGTCTCGCTCGACCAGCATATCGGAGTTGGTCGCACTTTGTTCGACGACATAATAATCGTCCGCCTCAAACAGCTCGTTGATCATTTTGAATTTCTGTATCGAGCCGCTCAGGATGAACACGCCGGGGATCTGCGTGGTCTTTCCGTCGCTGTCTGTTTGTTCCTGCACACGGACGGCACTCTTCGGCACCTTGAGTCCGGTGTAGGTCGCAATGATAATTTCGATCGGCTGTTCGCGCATGGAAACCATTTCACTGCTGAATTCTGTGCCTTCCATCACCAGCAGAGCCGTATCGCTGTCACCTTGATGGTTGATGGAATTCACGGTTACTTTGGATTCCATCGAAGCCTGCGTAAAGTTTACTGTCAGCTCCTGACCGACCTGCAGACGCTCGGCCTGCTCGGCCGGAATCTTAGCTGCCAGATACCAGTTGAATCCCTTAACGATCTTGCCGAGCGAATTGCTGTTCTCAGCAGACGGCTGCTGCGCAACGGTCTTGTCAAACTGCTCCACGGTCATCTCATCCAGTGAGGATGGTGTGAGAATGCTCTCGTATCCATCCACTACCTCGGAGAAATATCCGGACGAGGATGCAGTGAGTTCCGTGGTTCGGCCGGTAAGCTGATGCTCGAGCGAGGACTGCTCAGAAACCAAAGCGTCACGTTCGGCAGATACCTCGTTGGTATCCACATTGCCGGCCTCGCGGCGCAGCGACAGCGTGCGCAGCGAACTTGCGGCAGACGCGACCGAAGAGCCGCTGCCTTCCTTCACCTGCTCGGCCAGCTGCTCGATCGTCAGCGTGATGACCTGATCCAGCTTTGCGATGTTTGAGCTGTCCGATGTGGACTGCAGCGCTGTATCCAGAAGAGAAATACGTTCCTCCAGCGGATCAAGCTGTCGGCTCAGATCCATAGATTCCTGATCAGAATAGATGATCGCCAGCGGTGCGTCCTGCTGTACGCGTTCACCGCTGTAATCACGATGTGCTTGACCGAGCTGCCCGTGGCATTGTCGATTGGTTCTTCATCGCGGAAGAACCAGCCATCGCTCGTAAAGCTGTCATTAATTGTGACATGCAGAGCCGGTGTGGTCTCCGGTGCAGCCGAAAACGCGTTAGAAAGACGGCCTCCCAGATAAATCACCATCAGCACCGCCGCAATGATAAATACAACGCGGTTTCCGCCGTCATTCCGCCGTTTTCGCGGCTTGGATTTTGTGCTTTTTGTCTGTTGTCCCATGTAAAGACCTCGTATATGTTCACTGTTCCGCACGCTCCCCTCTCGGTGCATGGAGATCGACTCTATGCTGTGGGATCAGAGTAGAGATTGCGTGCTTATAGATCATTTGCTGTTTTCCGTCGCTCTCCAAAATCACAACGAAGCTGTCGAATCCGCGGACGATACCGCGCATCTGAAACCCGTTCGTTAAAAATACGGTGATGTTCTGCGCCTGCTGACGCAGTGCGCACTGAGCATTCTGTCCTGTAAGTTGATTTCGTTTCGCACAATGATTCCTCCAGTTGAAATTACAATTTATGGTATCATTGTACACCGTGGTTTTGAAGATATTTTGTCGTTTCCTGTAAGACGAAAGAAGTTCTTCTCCACTATTATAATATATCCAGTGGATGCTGTCATCCCTTTCAGCCAGGTAAGCTGACGTTTTGCATAATTTCTGCTGCGCCGTTTGAGTAATTCGGCACATTCTTTCCAATGTTTGCTCGCCGTTCAGATAGCCGAGCAGCTCTTTGTAGCCGATGGCCTGCGCGGCAGTGCCGGTCAGCAGACCGCGTTCCACCAGCCGTTTCGTCTCCTCCAGCAGACCGTTTTCCAGCATAAGATCCACTCTGCGATTGATGCGGTCATACAGAATTTCACGGTCAGACGGGCAAACACCGATCTTGAGCGCATCATACTTTGGCTCCGGGCGCTTGTTCCTGCGGTTAAATTCGTCGATCGTCATACCGGTCTGCTCATACACCTCAAGAGCACGAATGACGCGCTTGAGATTATTCGGGTGCAGACGTTCCGCTCCGGCCGGATCTACCTTAGCCAGACAGTCATGTACCGCCTGATTGCCCTGCTCAGCCGCCATCCGCTGATATTTCTCACGCACGGTCAGGTCGGTCTCATCGCCGGAGAATACGCTGCACTCGATGAGCGCGTCCATGTACAATCCTGTACCGCCGACAACGATCGGCGTCATGCCGCGCGACAGAATATCCTGCGCAGCAGCGTCTGCCAGTTCGACATACCGTGCCACCGAGAACGCTTCGCCGGGCTCGCACACATCGAACAGATGGTGCGGTACGCCCTGCCGTTCCTTCATATCAGGCTTGGCGGTGCCGATATCCATCTCACGGTAAAGCTGCATGGAATCCGCAGAAATGATCTCAGTATGCAGTTGTTGCGCCAGCGCGACCGATAAGTCGGCGGTTTTGCCGCTGGCAGTCGGTCCGCAGATACAGATCAAACGGTTTTCCATGCTGTTTCCTCGCTTTTTATTGATTTACACGCTTGAACATCTTGTCAAGCTCATATTTGGTCAGACGAACGGTCGTCGGTCTGCCATGCGGGCAGGAACGCACGTTGTCATCGCTCAGCACCCGCTCGCACAGGTCCTGCAGCTCGGTCATCGTGGTCGGTTTGCCTGCCTTGATAGCCGCCTTGCATGCTACCGTATGAATTAAATCGTCCAGACGATCCGGCACGGTGGTACGGCTGTTCATCGCCTTTTCGGCCAATTCACTGATGACGCTCTGCACATCGCCGCTATCCAGATAAGCGGGCACGCTGCGTACGGCAAAGCTGTTCTCGCCAAAGCTGTCGATGGCAAAGCCTGCCTGACGGATGTCCTCGATCTGCGACTGCACAGCGGCGGCTTCCTCGCCGGTCAGCTCTACAATTACAGGCGTGAGAAGCTGCTGCTGTGGCATATCGGTCTCCGCACGCAGCTTGTTGAACAGAATGCGTTCATGCGCGGCATGCTTGTCGATGAGAATCAAGCCGTCCTTGTCCTCAGCAATGATGTACGTCTGGAAACATTCGCCGATCACACGCACACCGGTATCCAGCGGCTGCAGGATCTGCGGCTTACCCTTGACCTCCGGTGCGCTGACAGACGGCACAACAACCATCGGTTCATCTTCCGGCTCCGGTGTCGGCGTATGCACGGCAGGTGTCGGTTCTGTGACCGGCTCGACCGGCTGTGCCATTCGCGTACGAACTGGTTCCTGCGGTTCCTCCTGCAGTATGCGCGGCGCGGACAGATAACTCGATGCACTGCGCGGACGCTCTGCCTTTGGCGGGATAGACACGAGGAAATCCTCTAAATCCGGTGCTTCCTCGTCGTTCTTTACCGGTGCAATCGGTGTTGGCTTGACACTCGGCGTGACAAACGGCTTAGGGTCTACCGACTTTGGAATCGCAAACCGCTGCTGCTCATGCGTCAGATTATCTTCACGCGGCTTGGCAGGCGCTTCCTTCTCCTTGTGCTCCAGATGCGGCATATTGTCGTTTGCGGCAAGCGCATTCTTGCAGGCAATATACACGACCTCGAAAATCGGCTTTTCCTGCGAAAATTTGACCTCGGTTTTTGCAGGATGCACGTTGACGTCGACCGCCGACAGCGGCAAATCCAGGAAAAGCGCACCAGACGGATATTTGCCGGTGATGATCGCATTGCGATAGGCCTCTTCCATTGCAGCCTGCATAAGACGGCTCTTGACATAGCGGCCATTGACGAAAAAGTGCTGCATGGAACGGTTGGCACGTCCGGCGTGCGGCTTGACAATGTAGCCGTGCACGGTCATACCGTTGCGCTCGGTCATCGGCACTTCAATCATATTGGCAGTCATTTCCTTGCCGAATACGCCGAACACCGGTGCAATCAGCTTGCCCTTGCCGTCCGACGAGAATACCTGCTTGCCGTTGCGAATGAGCGTGAACGCAATCTCCGGATGGGAGAGCGCCGCATGCTGTACTACGCCGAGAATGTAACCCGCCTCGGTGAAGTCCTTTTTGAGAAACTTCATGCGAGCCGGTGTGTTGAAGAACAGGTCGCGCACAACGATTGTTGTGCCTTCCGGACAACCGGCTTCCTCCTGTGTCTGAATCTCACCGGCTTCCAGATGCAGGTGCAGACCCGCAATCGAACCTGCCTGACGCGTGAACAGATCAATGCGCGTAACCGACGAAATCGCAGCCAGTGCTTCACCGCGAAAGCCCAATGTGCCGATAGCATTCAAATCTTCCTCGGTACGCAGCTTGCTGGTCGCGTGGCGGCGGAAGGCCACAGGTGCATCCTCTGCCGACATGCCGCAGCCGTTATCCGCAATACGCAGATAGGTAATGCCGCCGTTTTCGATCTCCACCGTAATGCGGGTAGACCCTGCGTCAATCGCATTCTCGACCAGCTCCTTCGCCACGGAGGACGGCCGTTCAACAACCTCTCCTGCCGCGATCAGATCCGCAAGATGCGGAGATAATTCATGAATCACTGCCATTTTTCTTTGTTTTCCTTTCCGGAACAAATCATGGTTGGTCTTTCCTGCCCTGATAAATGATTAAACCAGCTTTTTCAGCTCATACAGTGCGTTGAGCGCCTCGATCGGCGTCATGGTGTCCACCTGCAGTGCACGCAGCCGCTCTGCGACTGCATCGCCGGAGAGCGAATCTATCGTAATCTGCGGAACGTCTTCCGGTTCCTCGGCTACGGCGTGCAGCTCGATTTTCGGCATGGTGGATTCCAGATCAGCCAGCACAGCCTTTGCTCGCTTGATGACCGGATTCGGCACACCGGCCAGCTTTGCAACCTCAATGCCATAGCTGTCATCCGCGCCGCCGCGCACGATTTTGCGCAGGAACGTAATGTCATCACCGCGCTTTTTGACCGCGATATTGTAATTCTTGACGCCCTTGACCAAATCTTCAAGCACGGTCAGCTCGTGATAATGCGTTGCAAACAGCGCGCGTGCGCCGATGCGCTTTTTGTCCGCTACATACTCTACAACTGCGCGGGCAATGCTCATGCCGTCATAGGTAGAGGTGCCGCGTCCAATCTCATCCAGAATAATTAAGCTGGACTTGGTAGCGTGCCGCAGAATATCCGCGACCTCGCTCATCTCCACCATGAAGGTGGATTGACCGCTCGCCAGATCATCCGACGCGCCGACACGGGTAAACACGCGGTCTGCCACGCCGATATGCGCGGACGAGGCCGGCACATACGAGCCAATCTGCGCCATGATGGTAATCAGTGCCACCTGCCGCATATAGGTGGATTTGCCTGCCATATTCGGGCCGGTGATGATAGCAACGCGGTTTTCCTTGCTGTCGAGCAAGGTGTCGTTCGGGATGAACAGACTGTCGGACAGCATTTTCTCAACAACCGGGTGACGGCCGTCCTTGATGTCAATGCGGTCGGAAAAATCCACCACCGGACAAACATAGTTGTTATCACATGCCACATCAGCCAAAGCGCACAGAACGTCAAGCGCTGCGATAGCCTGCGCGGTTTTCTGCACGCGGTGTACCTCGGCGGCAATCTGGTCACGCACAGAGACAAACACCTCATACTCGAGTGCGGTCAGGCGTTCCTGCGCACCGAGCACGGTGCTCTCGAGCTGTTTCAGCTCCTCGGTGATATAGCGCTCGCTGTTCGCAAGCGTCTGCTTACGAATATAGTTCTCCGGAACCGCCTCCGCATTGGAGCGGCTGACCTCAATATAATAGCCGAACACACGGTTGTAGCCGATTTTCAGCTTGCTGATGCCGGTACGCTCGCGTTCCGCCTGCTCGATTTCGGCAATTTTGCCCTTACCGCCGGACGCAAGGTCGCGCAGACGGTCAATCTCCTCGTTGAAGCCCTTGCGGATCATGCCGCCTTCCCGAAGAAGAATCGGCGGCTCATCCACGATGGCCTGCTCGACCAGCGCGCGAATGTCTTCAAGCAGATCAATCTTGCCGGTCAGCTCACGCAACATAGCCTGTCCGAACAGAGCAGCCTGCGTTTTGATCTCCGGCAGGCAAGAAATTGCCGCCGACAGCGCACGCAGATCACGGCAGTTTGCAGTGCCGTAGGCTACGCGCCCAATCAGGCGCTCCATATCGAACACCCGCTTGAGTGCGTCCGTCAATGCCGTGCGGGCAATTACATCGTCGCACAATGCACCTACCGCCTGCTGACGGCGTGCAATATGCAGCGGATTATACAGCGGTTTTTCAATCCACTGACGAATCAGGCGCGAACCCATTGCCGTGCGCGTGTGGTCGAGTACCCACAGCAGCGTGCCCTTCTTCTCCTTGGTGCGCATGGTCTCGCAAAGCTCGAGATTGCGGCGTGCGATCAGGTCAAGCTCCATATACTGGCCTTGATGGTACACCTGCAGCTGATTCAGACTGGAAAGGCTGGCCTTCTGCGTCTGCTCGAGGTAATCCAGCAGACCGCCGAGGCACTGCACAGTGCACGGCAGGTCAGTCAGACCGGCAGCGTCAAAGTCCTGCACCTTGAAGTGCTCCTGAATGCGTTCCGCACTGCGCTGTGCCTCAAAGCACTCCTCCGGCATCGGCTCGATGAGCGCCTCCAGACGTTCCTTCAGAAAGGACTGAAGGCCGTCTGCCGAAATGGCTCCGCCGCCGACCAGCACCTCACGCGGCGCAAAGCGTCCGAACTCACTGGTGATGTCATTCCAGTTATCCGAGCCGGTCGCGTACACCGAACCTGTCGTAATATCAGCAAAGCATACGCCGACGGAACCACCGGCTGCATATACACAGCCGAGAAAGTTGTTCCGGTTTTCATCCAGCATGGAGGCTTCCACGACCGTACCCGGTGTCACGCGTCGGATGATCTCGCGCTTGACCAGACCTTTTGCCTTTTTCGGGTCCTCCATCTGCTCACAGATCGCAATTTTGTAACCCTTCTGCACCAGCTTGGCAATATAGCCTTCCGCGCTGTGATACGGCACGCCGCACATCGGTGCACGTTCTCCCTGGCCGCAGTCGCGGCCGGTCAGCGTCAGCTCCAGCTCGCGGGAGACCAGTTTGGCATCGTCAAAGAACATTTCGTAAAAATCGCCCAGACGGTAAAACAGAATGTAATCTTTATTTTTGTTTTTGATCTCAAAATACTGCTGCATCATGGGCGTCAGTTCAGCCATGTTCTTACCTCTTTCTTATAATTTGTGTGCAAACAGACAGCGAAGCGAGGTTTTCTCGATCTCTGCCTCGATAAATTCACCGATCTTGATATCGTCACCGCGCACGCACACGAGCAGGTTGCCCTCGGTACGCGCAGTAAACGGATACTCCGATCCCTTGGCATTGCCGTCCACGAGCAGCCGCAGCTTCCTGCCCTGATAAGCTGCCTGCTTTTCAGCAACGATTTCATCCTGCGCCTTGAGCAGGCGCTCGAAGCGACGCTGCTTATCCTGCGGCGTAGCGTTATCCTCATAGGAGGCTGCGGGCGTGCCCGTGCGAGGCGAATACAGGAAGGTAAACAGCAGATCAAACCGGGTATCCTGCACCAGCTTCAGGGTCTGCTCGAAATCCTCGTCCGTTTCGCCCGGAAAACCGACGATAATATCGCTTGACAGCGTAATATCCGGCATTTTCGACCGTGCATCCACAATCAGCGATTTGTAGTGCTCTGCCGTATAGCGGCGGTTCATGCGGTGCAGAATCTCGTCACTGCCAGACTGGAACGGCAGATGCAGCTGCTTTGCAACCTTATCGCACTCTGCCATAGCAGAGAACAGCTTGGGAGACGCGTCCTTCGGGTGGCTTGTCATAAAGCGCAGCCAGAAATCGCCGGGCACGGCGTTAAGACGGCGCAGAAGATCGGCAAAATCCACGTCAATGCCGAGATCCTTACCATAGGAGTTGACGTTCTGGCCGAGCAGCGTAATCTCCTTGTAACCCGCCGCGACCAGCTCACGCAGTTCTTTCTCGATCTCCTCCGGTCGGCGGCTGCGCTCTCTGCCGCGCACATACGGCACGATGCAGTAGGTGCAGAAATTGTTGCAGCCGTACATGATGGACAGCCACGCCTTTGCGCCCTTGGCACGCAGCACCGGCAGACCTTCGGCGATATCGTCCTCGCCGCCGATGTCGAACACGCGCTTTTTCTCGGTCAGCACGCGGTACAGCAACGACGGAAATCGCCAGAGCGCATGCGTGCCGAACAGGAGATTTACCTGCGGATAGCTTTTCTTAATCTTCTCGACGTTTTTCTCCTGCTGGGCCATGCAGCCGCACATTGCAATAACAATGCCCGGGCGCTCCTTTTTCAGATGGCGGAGTGCGCCGACGTTGCCGAACGCACGATCCTCGGCATGCTCACGCACAGCACAGGTGTTGAACAGAATAAAATCTGCCTCGTCGGGCGTATCGGTCATTTCGTAGCCCATTTCGGACAGCATGCCGCGGATACGCTCGGTATCCGCCTCGTTCTGCTGGCAGCCGAACGTATGCGTATAGGCTTTGGGGCGCTTGTCCCCCAATAGGCGGGCTACTGCGTCAATATAGGTAAACTGCGATTGCAGTTGTTCTTCGGAAACATTCTGGGTTGCCATGAAACTCTCCTTTTATCGAAATGGAGTGCCGTCAGAAGTAAACACGTTCATGCGGTGGTACGCGCTGAACGGAATCTCGTACTGCGGCAGATACTGCCGAATGGCACGAGTCAGATATTCCGGACTCATGTTGTTATTGCCGGCAGCGGTGGTGACAACAGCGGTCACCTCATCAGGGCCATCGGTAACGGTCAGATCGCGCATCAGCTCACGCATATTGACCGTCTTTTCGCCGCGCTTGGAGCGCTTGACGATCTCGACCATGGGGCGGCGGAACAGATTGCGCACATCGTCGGCAAAGCCCTTGGGCGTACCATCCTCAAAACCCCATGTGATGCGGTACTGCGACCATTCAATTGAACCGACCTTCATGCCGCCGTCGGCAAGCGGGTAAATCTCGATTGCACGCAGGCCCTCGGGAAATACATCATTGAGCGCTTCCACCGCATTTTCCGGCACGGCTTCTGCCGTGATATTGAAATCCAGAAATTCGCACTCGCCGGAGTAGCCGGTCGAGAGCGGCAACGCCACCGAAACGTAGGCGTGCTGATTGAAACCCTCGGTGAACCACAGCGGCATCTGGCAGCGTGCCATCGAGCGCTGCATGGCGTGCATCAGATCAAGGTGAGAGATATACTTGGCTCTTCCTTCTTTGGCAAATTTCATTCGAGCCTTAAACATGGCACTTGCCTCCCTTCAGCAGAGCGCTTGCGCCGCAGCCGGCACACTGGTGCATACAGTCCGGCGTGATAGCCGCTTCGCGGGAACGTTCCCACTCACGCTTGAGATGCTCCTTGCGCGTGCCGCAGCCGATGTGATCCCACGGGAACACCTCGTCCATCGGACGCTGACGGGATGCGTAGAACGCGGGATCGAGTCCGCAGTCGTGGAACGCCTGCATCCACTTGTCAAAGTCGAAGCACTGATCCCAGCCGTCCATCTTGCAGCCGCGCTGCCACGCCAGCAGAATCGCCTTGCCCTGACGGCGGTCGCCGCGTGCAATAACGCCCTCGAGCACCGAGGTCTCGGCATCATGCCAGTTGTAGGTGACATTCTTGGTTTTCATGACCACCTTGAGGTGCGCCTGCTTCTCGCGGAACTGCTCGAGCGTGTCGCGCGTCCCACTGGAACGGGGTCTGTGGCTTGGGCACAAAGCACGAAGCCGACGCTGTGATACGCACGCCGCGCGCACGGTTGGGCGTGTTCTCACGCCAGCAATAGGCGACCTTTTTGCAAATGTCGGAAATACCGTCCAGATCCTCGTATGTCTCGGTCGGCAGACCCATCATGAAATAGAGCTTGACGTTATTCCAGCCGCCTTGAAAGGCAATCTCGCAAGCATGTAGCACGTCCTCCTCGCGAATGTTCTTGTTGATAACATCACGCAGGCGCTGCGTACCGGCCTCACATGCGAACGTCAGGCCGCTTTTGCGGGTTTTCTGTACGCGCTCCATCAGTTCGGCGGAAAAGCTGTCCGCACGAAGAGAAGGCAGCGACAGGCTGATATGCCGCGGCTCACAATAGTCGAGCATGCACTCGGTCAGACCGGACAGCTCACCGTAGTCACTGGTAGACAGCGAGGACAGAGAGATTTCCTCGTAACCGGAGTTCTTGAGCACCGCCTGCGCCTGCTTGAGCAGCACTTCCTTGGACTTGGTGCGCAGCGGACGATAAGTGTGGCCGGCCTGACAGAATCGGCAGCCGCGCGGACAGCCGCGGAATAGCTCGATCATCGCACGGTCGAACACAATATCCGTCGAGGGCACAACGAAGGACTCCGGATAGTACATGGTATCCAGATCCTTGACGATGCGCTTCTGCACGAGTGCGGGTGCGCCGATTGTGTCGGCGTAACGCTCTCAATCGTGCCGTCCTCGTGGTACTTGACCTCGTACAGCGAAGGCACATACATGCCCTCGATCTGTGCTGCCGCAATCAGGAATTCCTGCTTAGACCAGCCTTCGCGCTTGGCCTTGCGGTACAGATCGGTAAATTCCAGCATGATCTCCTCGCCGTCGCCGATCATGAACAGGTCAACGAAGTCAGCCAGCGGCTCCGGATTGTAGGCACACGGACCGCCGCAGGCTACAATATGCTTGAGTTCGGTACGGTCCTTTGCCAGCACCGGAATACCGCCGAGATCCAGCATATTCAGAATGTTGGAAAACGACAGCTCATACTGCAGCGTAAACGCGATAATATCAAAGTCCGACAATGGGTCACCGCTCTCCAGACCGTACAGCGGCAGACCGGCCTCGCGCATTTCAGCCTCCATGTCGATCCATGGCGCGCAGACGCGTTCGCACCAGATGCCCTTCTGATCATTGAGCAGGCCGTAAAGGATACGCGAACCGAGGTGAGACATGGCAACCTCATAGGTATCCGGAAAACAGAACGCAAATCGCAGATCGACGTTCTTTTTATCTTTCATCACCGAGCCCCATTCACCGCCGACGTAGCGTGCCGGCTTCTGTACACGGGACAAAATGGCTTCCATCTTTTTATGCAAGACGTATTCCTCCATTTTCATTCATACAGATTATTGTATCATATCCTTCCGAAAAAAACCATACTGTTTTTGACTGTTTTCGCGCAGAAAGTACACAAAACAAAAAAGAAACGCGAAGAAAGCCTTTACACTTTCTTCGCGTTTTGCTTATTCCTCTGAAATTTCCGGCTTACTGCCGAGCAGTCGGGCCGTATTGAACACAGTCAGCACCGTGAGTACGGCATCAACGACAACTGCCATCCACATCTGCGCCAGACCGATCAGCGCCAGTACAGCAAGCACCAGCTTGATGGCAGCCAGCAGTGTCAGATTCTGCATTGCCACTCCATGTGTACTCTTGCAGACCTGAACAGCTTCGCCGAGACCGCTCAGATCATTTGCGGTAATCAGTACATTCGCCGCATCCGCTGAATAGCGGGAGCCGCGCGTGCCCATTACCACACCGATATCAGCCATCTTGAGCTGCTCGATATCGCTTACGCCGTCGCCGACATAGGCGGTCGTACCGTCTGTCGGAATCGTGCGCATCATAAAGTCCAGCTTCGCTTGCTTTTCATCGGGCATCAAGCTGCAGTGAACGGTATCGATACCGGCGGCATTTGCAATTCGCTGGGTTGGTGTCTCAGCGTCACCGGTGATAAGTACGGTACGCTCAACGCCCTGATCCTTGATCTTCTTGATCGCGTCAGCAGCGGACGGACGAACCGTATCCTCCAATTCAATCACGCCGATGTGCTCTCCTTCACAGGCGATGTAAACAACCGTGCCGTCGATATCCGGCAAACCCTTGACACCGCGAGAGACCATCAGCTTTCGGTTGCCTACCAGCAGAACATGATCACCGATACGAGCGCGCACGCCGCGGCCCGGGAATTCCTCGAATTCCTCGATCTTCGGCAGCTTTTCCCGGCATGCACTTACGATTGCGCGTGCAACCGGATGCTGTGAAAGCTGCTCGGCTGCTGCGGCCAGTGCCAGACAGTTCTTTTCGGAGAACTCCTGCGTGGGATAAATCTTTTTAATCTGCAGATTGCCGGTGGTCACTGTGCCGGTCTTGTTAAATACGACCAGACGCAGGTCTGCAGTCCGTTCCATCGCTTCGCTGCCCTTCATGTGAACGCCTTCGCTCTCAAGTCGGCCGCCGCCGCATACAAAAGCAAGCGGTACAGCCAACGCCAGTGCGGTCGGACAGCAGGCGATGAGAAGCGTCAGTCCGCGATATACCCAGCCGGTCATATCCGAACCGGGCATGAACAGCGGCGGAAGTGCGGCTGCCAGTACAGCAATGACGATCACAACCGGAACCAGGCGCTTGGCATTACGCTGCGCACTGTTTTCCAACGCTGCCTTGTGTTCGGCAGCTGCATTCTGTACGCGGCGAATCTGACGAACCGCGCAGTCCTCGTAGCGCGAGATCACACGAATCAGCATCAGAGAGCCGTTATACCGACTGCCTGCCAGCACACGCGTATTCTTATCAACTGCCATCGGCACGTTTTCGCCGGTAAGCACGCTGTCATCCACCGTGCCGTCTCCGCGAAGCACAACACCGTCAATCGGTACGCGCTCACCCGAGTGCACCAGAACCAGCTCACCCAGACGGATATCTGCCAGCGGAACCTGACGCTGTTCGCCCTTCATGTTGACGACCGTTGCCTTTTCCGGCATGAAATCGTGCTGCTGCGGCAACGCCTGATAGGTGGATGCCAGAACGATATCACCTGCGATTTTGCCAATCTCAAACAGGATGAGCACGATCGTTGCTTCTGCACGGCTGCCGAGCGCGAATGCGCCGATAGACGCTATTAGCACGAGCAGATATTCATCGAAAAACGAGCCGTGTGTCAGATTGGTCAGCACACGCGCTGCAATCGGCAGCGCTGTGATCAAAAACGCCAGCAGGCAGAGCGGCAATGCCGCACTCGAATCTCCCATTGCGATTCCGGCCACAAGAACGATTGCCGCGGCAGCCAGCCGTGCGCCTATACTCTGCATATCCAGCCGTGTCATCGGCTGATAGGTCACTTCGGCGCCTTCCTGTATACGGCGTGCATTTTCTCGCCGCAGACGGGTCTGCTCACGCCGACGCATTTTCGCCCGGTACTGTGCCTTCTGCACGAAATTCATACCGGTGGTATCGTCCGCGTCCTCAGGAGCTTCGATTACTGACGGTTCCGGCTTCTTTTCCTCCGGCTTTTTTTCATCCTTTGGTTTAGGCTTCTCCTTAGGTGCGGATTTTGCCTGTTCCTTTTTCTCCGCCTTGTCCTTTTCATGGTTTTTCAGTTTTTCTTTTAGCTTCTGCAGCCTGTCCGGCTTTTCCTCTATGATAGGCTCGAATTCCGCTTCCTCTGATTGTTCTTCCTCAGGGAGCTCGTCCTCTATACCTTCGTCGTCAAATTCCGGTTCGTCCCAGTCGCCCTCGTCTTCAGCCTCATCCGGCGAAGATTCTTCTTCGTCAAATTCGTCTTCCGCATCTTCCGGCGATTCCTCAGCTGCGTCTGATTCCTCCGAGGGCTTTGCAGGCTCAGCTGCCGCCGCTTCCTCGGGCGGCGTTTCCGCCTCCGGAGATTCGCTTTCACTTTGGTGCGATGTATCGGCTTCCGGCTGTTCCGCATTCTTGTCCGGCGGCTCAGGCTCGCCGGGCGGCGCTGATTCTTCTTTTTCAGGCGGTTTTTTATTCTCTTCGGGTTTAGGTTTTTCCGGAGCGGCAAACAGCTGCGCTACTGCCGAATTTTCCAGATCCGCTAAAATCGAATCGACCTGTGCTAAAATATCTTCCGCCGTTGTCTGGTCCTTCTTCTGTTCCGAATCAGGGCGGTTATTTTCGCTCATTCCGTTTATCCCTCCTGCACGTGCGCGATTCCCTGTGCCAAAATGGTCTGAATATGATCATCGCACAGCGCATAGTATACTGTTTTTCCGTTTTTTCGACTCTTGACCAGCCGCGCCTGCTTCAAAAAACGAAGCTGATGCGATATCGCGGACTGGCTCATGTTCAGCAGCGATGCAATATCACAGACACACAGCTCCGTGGACACAAGCGCCGCCAGTATCCGCAAGCGGGTCTTGTCGGAAAACGCTTTGAAAAAATCTGATGCGGCTGTAGTGATCTCCTCTGCCGGCATTGCGCTGCGCGCTGCCATAACTGCATCTGTATGGACGATATGCTCCTCGCAGCACTCCAGTTCTGCGTCTGTATGCTTTGCCGACAATTTGATCCCTCCCGCAATATGTGCATATCTATTCAACTTATGATAACATTCCAGTCCACTTCTGTCAAGAATCGAGTCGGACACAAATGACAATTTTGCGTGCAAAAAAGTCCTGCAGGCCGGATACGGTCTGCAGGACTTGAACGCATTTTTTACTTTTCGGGCTGTTCACGCTTCGGATCGGTCATAACTTCCTTGAACGAGGTTGCCAGACCCGCAAGGCTCTGAATCTCGCTCGGGATGATGATCTTGGTTGCCTTGCCGTCGGCGGCGCTGCTGAATGCCTCGAGGGATTTCAGCTTGATAACCTGCTCGGTCGGTGCCGCTTCATTCAGCAGATTGATGGAGTCTGCCAGTGCCTTCTGCACGGTAAGCAGCGCTTCCGCTTCACCTTCGGCCTCCTTGATCTTGGCAAGGCGATTTGCCTCTGCAGCAAGAACAGTTGCTTCCTTTTCGCCTTCAGCCACCAGAATCGCGGACTGCTTTTTACCTTCCGCTACCAGAATGGACTCACGGCGTTCGCGCTCGGCCTTCATCTGCTTCTCCATAGATTCCTGAATGGCAGCCGGCGGAATGATGTTCTTCAGCTCCACGCGGTTTACCTTAATGCCCCAGTCATCCGTTGCTTCATCGAGGATGGAGCGCATTTTGGTGTTGATGATATCGCGGCTGGTCAGCGTCTGGTCGAGCTCGAGATCGCCGATAATGTTTCGCAGCGTGGTCGCGGTCAGATTCTCGATTGCCGCCATCGGGCTTTCGATACCGTATGCAAACAGCTTCGGGTCGGTAATCTGGAAGTACACGACCGTGTCGATCTGCATGGTTACGTTATCCTTGGTGATAACCGGCTGCGGCGGGAAATCGACTACCTGCTCCTTGAGGGTCACCTTGCGAGCAATGCGCTCGAACAGCGGCACCTTGAAATGCAGGCCGGTGCTCCATGTGTCACGGTAGGTACCGAGACGCTCGATAACATACGCCTTCGCCTGCGGCACGATCACGATATTGCTTGCAATGAACGCGATGAGCAGAACAATCAGCACAATCCAGATGATGGGTACAATAATATAATCCATGATAACGCTCCTTTACAGTTGGTTCGGTTTTACAATCGCCTTGACGCCGCGGATCTCCACAACCGTGACTCTTGTCCCGATTGCAATTTGCGCGTCAGTCGTACTGCGGGCTGTCCAGATCTTTCCGTTGATTTTCACCGCACCAGTCTCCAGAACATTGTCAATCGGTTCGGTAACAACGGCAATCTGTCCAATGATACGATCTGCGTTGGTCGCCTGCTGCCGGCTGCCGAGAAAACGGCGGCAGAGCGGACGCACCAGTACAAGCAGCAGCGCGGAGAACACGATGAACACAATCCACTGCCCCATCAGCCCGACCGAAAGGCTGGCTGCAATGAGTGCCGCGACACCGCCGGCAGCGAACCAGATGCCGCACAATGTGAGTGTAAACGCCTCTACCGCTACACTGATGATAATGACAGCCAATGATGCCAGATATACAGGCTGTCAATTCCAAACATCATAAACTATCCCCTCCTTTGGCAACAGTATAGCATGTGCATACGAAAAAGTACAGCAAAACCCGATTAAATTTCCGGCTAATCTTTGCATATTGCACAAAATGTCGAATAAAACAAAATCCGCTCGAACCGTGCAGTACAGTTCGAGCGGGAAATCTTCAAAAAATCAGCGGGTCATGCAACGCGAGACGTATCAGCCAAATTGCGATATCCAGCACGATAACGCTCCACAGCAGCATGCGCTCGAGGTTTTTGGAGCCGAGAAGCGGCTTTTTGCCAAACAGCGCGTACAAAACGACCGGCGGCAGCACGAAAACCATCGGGTGAAACCTCAGTGCCGTACGAAAGTCCAGTCGGAGCAGAGCGGCAAGTGCGCGGCTCAGTCCGCAGCCGGGACACGGCACGCCGGTCAAGTATTTGATCGGACAGTTCCAGCCGAACAGCAGCGCCGAGGCATATGCCAGCGCACCCAGTATCAGCAGCACGAGCAGGCCGTTCAGACCGCGCCGAAAGCGCTCCGGCATCAGCCCTTGTAGGTCTCGCGGAACTCGAGGAACTCGTCATAAGTGCATTCCTTGTCCAGAACGCCCTTTTCACGAATTTCGATAATACGGGTCGCAATGGTCTGCACGAACTCGTGGTCGTGGGAAGCAAACAGCACGGTGCCCTTGAAATCACGAACGCCGTTGTTGACTGCGGTGATGGATTCCAGATCGAGGTGGTTGGTCGGCTGGTCGATGACGAGCACGTTCGAGCCGAACAGCATCATGCGCGCCAGCATCAGGCGAACCTTCTCACCGCCGGACAGTACGCGAACCGGCTTGTAAACATCGTCGCCGGAGAACAGCATACGGCCGAGGAAGCCGCGCAGCGTGGATTCCAGTGTATCCGTGCGGGAATACGGTGCGATCCAGTCGAGCATGTTTTCCTCGTGGCCCTCGAAGAACTCGTTGTTGTCCTTCGGGAAATAGCTCTGCGAGGTGGTAACGCCCCACTTGAAGCTGCCCTCATCCGGTTTCATCTCACCCATAAGAATCTGGAACAGCGTAGTCATTTGCCAATCGTTATCGAGGATAAGACGCAATCTTGTCACCGCGGCGCACGATGAAAGATACGTTGTCGAGCACCTTCTCGCCGTCGATGGTCTTGGAGATGCCGCGCACCTCGAGAATGTCCTTGCCTGCCTCACGGTCCGCGTCAAACGCTACCCACGGGTAACGGCGGGACGAAGCCGGCATTTCCTCGACGGACAGCTTGTCGATCAGCTTGCGGCGGCTGGTCGCCTGACGGGACTTGGACTTGTTTGCCGCAAAACGCTGAATGAAGTTCTGCAGTTCCTTGATCTTTTCCTCGTTCTTGCGGTTCTGATCCTTGATCATGCGCTGAACCAGCTGAGAGGACTCATACCAGAACTCGTAGTTGCCGACATACAGCTTGATCTTGCCGTAGTCGATATCAACGATATGGGTACATACATTGTTCAGGAAGTGACGGTCATGCGATACAACGAGGACGGTGCCCTCAAAATCGGCAAGGAAGTCCTCCAGCCAGCGGACTGCCTGAATATCCAGATGGTTGGTAGGCTCGTCCAACAGCAGAATATCCGGCTTGCCAAACAGTGCACGCGCCAGCAGCACCTTGACCTTCTCGACGTCACCGAGGTTCTTCATCTCGGTGTACAGGATGGCATCTGCATCCAGGCCCAGACCGTTCAGCAGCTGGCTGGCCTCGGTCTCGGCGTCCCAACCGCCCATTTCAGCAAACTCGGACTCCAGCTCGGCAGCCCTGTTGCCGTCCTCCTCGGTGAACGGGTCCTTCATGTAGAGCGCATCCTTTTCGTGCATGACCTCAAGCAGACGCTCGTTGCCGCCGAGAACCGTGTTGAGAACAGTCTCCTCGTTGAAGGCAAAGTGATCCTGCTTGAGTACGCTCATACGGGTCTTGGGCGCAATCGAAACCGTGCCGGTGGACGGGTCCAAATCGCCGGACAGAATGCGCAGGAATGTAGACTTGCCTGCACCGTTTGCACCGATAACACCGTAGCAGTTGCCCTGGGTAAATTTCAGGTTTACATCTTTGAACAGCGGCTCGCCGCTGAAGTTTAAGCTAAGATCGCTGATAGTGATCATGTAAGAGATTCCTCCCGCATTATTTTTCAATTAGAATCAGTATACCACATAAACCGCTGTTTTCACAGATAATTTACAGATGCAGCCGTATTTTTGTTCATGTTGTCTTGAAACGACACCCAGAATGCTATATACTATATTTATAAATATCAATCCCTATTTGTTTCAGGAGGTTTTTCCCTATGTCTAACCTGATGGAAGTTATCAAGTCTCGCCGCTCTACGCGCGCGTTCAAGTCCGAGCTGCCGCCGAAGGATCAGATCATGCAGATTGTTGAAGCTGCTGAATGGGCGCCTTCCGGCATGGGCAAGTACCTGTGGCACTTTACCGTGATTTACAATGCAGAGAAGTCGCTCAAGCTGGCTCGTGCCGTCGCTGATGCAGACAACCGCGGCCCGGAGTACAATTTCTACGGTGCGCCGGTCAACATCATCATCTCCTACAAGCGCGATGAGCACCACGCTCTGGTAGACGGCGCTGCCGCAATGGAAAATCTGCTGCTGATGGCTACCGAGCTTGGCCTCGGCTCCTGCTGGATCAACCAGCTGCGCGAGACCTGCGACGTACCCGAGGTTCGTGCACTGCTGACTGAGTACGGCGTACCGGAGGATCATATCGTTGTCTGCTCCGCAGCCATCGGCTACATCGAAAAGGAAACGCCGGCAAAGCCGCGTCATGAGGGCTTAGTTTCGATTATCGAATAATCGAAATAATGGAGAATTGAGAATGGAAAATGCCGCTATTCTTGCGTGCATTAAATCATTCGGCTGTGCCAAATACCTTAATTTTCAATTCATTAGCGACGAAAGGAGCTAATATCATGGATGAGAAGATTGCTAAATTAAAAGAGTGGATCGACGGCAGCGACAACATTGTCTTTTTCGGCGGTGCGGGCGTATCGACCGAGAGCGGCATTCCGGATTTCCGCTCGGTGGACGGTCTATACAACCAGCAGTACAAGTACCCGCGGAGACCATTCCTCAGCCACACGGTCTTTTGAAAGCCAGAACCGAGGGAGTTTATCGCTTCTATCGGGCGAAAATGCTGGCTCTTGATGCAAAGCCGAACGCGGCTCACCTCAAGCTGGCCGAGTGGGAACGCGAGGGCAAGTGCCATTAACCGTTGTAACGCAGGGCATCGAGCGGTCTGCACGGAAGGCGAAGCTCGAAGTCGTGAGCTGCGGTTCCGGTGCTGCGCTACTGTATGCGCTGCCGCAAGCCATATCCGGTTGAGGATATCGCCAAGGGCACCGGCATTCCGCGATGCTCCTGCGGCGGCATTATCAAGCCGGATGTCGTGCTGTACGAGGAGGGACTCGACAGCTACACGATCAACAAGAGCGTAGACTACATCTCCAAGGCTGATATTCTGATTATCGGCGGCACATCACTGGCTGTGTATCCAGCCGCTGGTCTGATCGACTATTACCGCGGCAATAAGCTGGTTTTGGTCAATAAGTCCCCTACTCCTGCGGATCGCCGTGCTGAATCTGGTCATTCCGCGCTAATCGGCGAGGATTTTCTCACCCAGCTGTAAAATAAGCTCCCTTTTCCGGTTATATAAACTGCAAACCGAAAAAGGGGGGATTATGCCGATTGATAAAATTGCACTCATTTTTGCCATCATCGAGGGATGAAACTGCTGTACAGATAGGAAAAGACCCGCTTTCAGCGGGTCTTTTCTCAATCAGAATATAAGAGGGTAAAATAGAAGATGCGTCATTCCAGCTTAGTTGAATGCCTGCTCGAGGTCAGCCAGAATATCATTGATATTCTCGGTGCCAATGGACAGACGGATGGTGCCCTGATGGATACCCTGATCCTCCAGTTCCTCTGCGGTCAGCTGCGAGTGAGTGGTGGTTGCCGGATGGATAACGAGGCTCTTTACGTCTGCAACGTTTGCCAGCAGAGAGAAGATCTGCAGCTTGTCAATGAACTTAAATGCTGCTTCCTTTCCGCCCTTGATATCGAAGGTGAAGATAGATGCACCGCCGTTCGGGAAGTACTTCTCGTACAGAGCATGATCCGGGTGGTTCGGCAGAGACGGATGGTTCACATGCTCAACCTGCGGGTGATTGGTCAGGAACTCAACGACCTTCTTGGTGTTCTCAACGTGACGCTCGATACGCAGAGACAGAGTCTCGGTGCCCTGCAAGCAGGAATGTGACGGAAACGATGGCACTGAGTATCGCGGCGGAACTAAGCGCGGATGTGAGTTGCAAAGCAGCCGGACCAACTGCATCTGCGAAAGAGATGCCGTGATAACTCGGGTTCGGCTCAGCGATCGGTGCATACTTGCCGGATGCCTTCCAGTCGAACTTGCCGGAATCAACAATGATGCCGCCGAGGGTCGTGCCATGGCCGCCGATGAACTTGGTAGCAGAGTGAACAACGATATCAGCGCCGTACTCAATCGGACGGATGAGGTACGGGGTACCGAAAGTGTTGTCGATTACGAGCGGCAGACCGTGCTTGTGCGCAATCTTTGCGATAGCCTCGATATCCGGAATATCGGAATTCGGGTTGCCGAGAGTCTCGATGTAAACCGCCTTAGTATTGTCCTTGATGGCCAGTTCTTTAGTTGTGCATCAACGAAGGTGGTCTCAACGCCGAACTGCGGCAGAGTATGTGCCAGCAGGTTGTAGCTGCCGCCGTAGATGGTCTTCTGTGCTACGATATGGTCGCCGGCCTGAGCAAGTGCCTGAATGGTGTAGGTAATCGCTGCGGCGCCGGAAGCGGTAGCCAGAGCGGCAACACCGCCCTCGAGTGCTGCAATGCGCTTCTCGAACACATCCTGCGTGGAATTGGTCAGACGACCGTAGATGTACCTGCATCAATACTGAATGAAACGGTCAGCCGCGTGCTGGCTGTCATGGAAAACGTAAGAAGTGGTCTGGTAGATCGGAACTGCACGGGAATCGGTAACCGGATCAGCGGTTTCCTGACCGATGTGCAGCTGCTTGGTTTCAAAGGACCAGTTTTCGGTATTCTTGATAGTTGCCATGATAATAATCTCCTTTTTATATACATGTTTGAAGTGATTGATTCGTTTCGTGTACTAAAAAGAAGGTTCACATTCGCCCAAATCGGAAATTCGAGCGGAGCAGCTTTTCAAAGTAGTATCGCATAACCGCGTCTCCTAAATTCATATTATTTCACTGGGATTGCTATGATTATACTAAACTCCCCCTCTTCTGTCAACCCTTTCCGACAAACTTTTTTCGTTCCGGCAGATTGTCCAATTTCCGATGGTCCAATCCCTATTTTTTCGATAGGTTTTGGGGTGGTGTTTCCTGTTCGCCATCCAAATAAAAGAAAACCGCCGCACAGAGTTATTGCAGCGGACTTTCGGTGACGGTATCATCATTTCAGCAGCGAAAAATCAGAACTCGATCTTCTTTGCGATATAAGCAGCAACTTCCTCAATCTTGATGCGCTCCTGCTCCATAGTGTCACGGTCACGAACGGTTACGCAGCCATCCTGCTCGGTCTCGAAATCGACGGTTACGCAGTACGGCGTACCGATCTCGTCCTCACGGCGGTAGCGCTTGCCGATAGAGCCTGCATCGTCAAAATCAACAGAGAACTGCTTAGCCAGCTCCTGCCAGATCGGCATAGCCTTGTCGGTCAGCTTTTTGGACAGCGGCAGTACAGCAGCCTTGAACGGTGCCAGAGCCGGATGCAGACGCAGAACGGTACGAACATCGTCCTTGCCGTTCTTGTCCTGACCTACGACTTCCTCGTCGTAAGCGTCGCACAGGAAGGCCAGTGCAACACGGTCAGCACCAAGCGAAGGCTCGATAACATACGGAATATACTTCTCATTTGCTTCCTGATCGAAGTATTCCATAAGACACCCGAGGTGTTCTGATGCTGGAGTCAGAGTCAGAAATTGGTGCGGTCGGCAATGCCCACAGCTCGCTTAATGAAGCAGGAACATAAACTCGATATCGGTGGTAGCGTTGGAGTGATTAGGACAACTCCTCCGGATCATTGTCCGAACCTGGGTTCTCGTCCTTCATGCCGAGAGACAGCAGGAAGTTGTGGCAGTAATCCTTCCAGTACTTGAACCACTCAAGGTCGGTGCCCGGCTTGCAGAAGAACTCCAGTTCCATCTGCTCAAACTCGCGGGTACGGAAGGTGAAGTTGCCCGGAGTAATCTCGTTGCGGAAGGACTTGCCCACCTGGCCAACGCCGAACGGAATCTTCTTACGGGTGGTGCGCTGGATATTCTGGAAGTTTACGAAGATGCCCTGTGCGGTCTCCGGACGCAGATACAGCTCGTTCTTCGCGTTCTCGGTAACGCCCTGGAAGGTCTTGAACATCAGATTGAACTGACGGATGTCGGTCCAGTTGTGCTTGCCGCAGGTCGGGCATGCGATCTCATGCTCATCAATGAATGCCTTCATCTCAGCCTGGCTGAGTGCGTCAACACTCTTGCCGAGATCGTAGTTGTTCTCAGCACACCAGTCCTCAATTACCTTGTCGGCACGGAAACGCTCCTTGCACTCCTTGCAGTCCATCAGCGGGTCAGAGAAGCCGCCAACATGACCGGAAGCAACCCAGGTCATCGGGTTCATCAGGATCGCGGAGTCAAGACCTACATTGTACTGGCTCTCCTGCACAAATTTCTTGCGCCATGCTGCCTTGACGTTGTTCTTGAACTCAACGCCGAGCGGACCGTAGTCCCAGGTGTTTGCAAGACCATAAATAAATCTCCAGGCCAGGTATGTACGAAGCCGCGGCCCTTGCAGAGCGCTACGATCTTTTCCATTGTTTTTTCGCTGTTTTTCATGTTAAATTCTCCTTTTGGCACAGCTGGCTGCTGCACGCTGTTTTTGCTTTGCACCGGAAAAAGTGCTTGACATAAAATTATTCTACCGTTATAATTAATAATTGTCAAGAGTAGTTTAACGAGTTAAACGAATAGAGTTCGGTTTGATCAGTAAATTGCTTGCGAGAAGCTGACATTCAGGCGATTCGCTCAGCTGGGAGCGGAAGCGGTACAGAAAGCAGTCCCCGTTCTTCCCTGTTCAGTTGAGTTTGCTCAAAACGCTTTTCTTGACACATATATTCGGGCTTGTAGCTCAGTTTGGGAGAGCGTTCGGTTCGCATCCGAGAGGTCGAGGGTTCGATCCCCTTCAAGTCCACCATAATGCGAAGATACAAACTTTTTTCATAGTTCGGAATGTTTTCGCATTAACCATCAGAATAGAGCACACCTGATTGCGGGTGTGCTCTTTTTCTTTGCCTTCCTCTCTGTTATAATAAAAATATAGGATTGGAGGAAATATGAATGGATTCAAGAAAAATTCTGGTCGGTGAAAAATACTTGCACTTTAAGAACAAGCTGTATCAGGTACTCGCTATCGCCACGCACACGGAAACCGGCGAACCGCTGGTGATCTATCAGGCGCTCTACGGCGACTTCAAAATCTACGCGCGGCCGTATGATATGTTCGCCTCCGAGGTGGATCACAAGAAGTACCCTGATGTTACGCAGCGTTTCCGCTTTGCTCATGTAATCTTTGACGGAGATACGCCGAAGGCAACTGAATAAAAACAGCCCCTCCCGGAGCCGGCATAAAACCAGTTCTCGGAGGGGGTTCGCTTTACTCCTGCATAGCCTCGGCAGGCTTCTTCACGAGGTCCTCACCGTACTGATACCGCGCCCAGACCGAAGCCTACGCCGCGGTTGCCGGAAGCGTCATACGGGAAGAAGCTGACGGTCACGCGGGCATACATACCGGAGTAAACGTCGGTCGGCAGCAGGTCGGCATGGACGTTGGAAATATGCACGCACTGCGGCTTCTGCTTGTGACCCAGATGCTCCCTTGCACCCAGAACGAACGGCTCACCGGACGGACGGGTTCCATCGCCGCCGTAGATGACCGGATAGCGTATCTGCAGACGGTTGCCCTTTCACAGGTTCTTGACGTCGTATCCCACAGAGCGGTCAGCTGTTCGAGCTGCTCCTCCGTCCAGCGAGATAAAGACGCTCGGCGATGCCGCAGCTTGCAATATCGACTGCAGCCAGATTGGCTGCGAAGTTGTTGTTTTACATTGAATCTTCTTTCTTGTGCATTTTATCGTACAATGCCAATACGCCGCTTGACGATGTCGGTCGCAACGTCGCCAAGATAGTACATCACGCGATGCTCGCCGGACGCTCTCGGTGCGCCGATTATGCGCTTGGCTTTGTGCTTGTCGGTAAAACCGTAGATTTTTGCGACTTGCTCCAGTGTCAGCAATACCATGTTCGAATACATCCGCATCAGGTCGTTCTTGCCCCCTGACGGAGTTCCTGATAGGTTCAGGCGTTTATGTCTTACACCTCCTTGCGTGATTTATAATCACGCAGGTGGTACACTAATCACAACCAATCGAATGTTTGATATAAGTAAGGGTGTTTGTTCTGACATTAGGAGAAAGAATCAAAAGAGAAAATGGTCGAAGTTCCCGACACCTATCTCAAGGACCGCAAGCCGGAGGATTTCTGCGCTATGCATGTCCGCGGTGACAGTATGTGTCCTGATTTCCGTGATGGTAATATCGTGCTGGTGCTCAAGCAGAACACCATGAACCACAGCGGCGAGATCGGAGTCATCAGCTATGGCGATGACGAAATGACCATCAAACGCATCAACTACGTTCAGAGCGAGGATTGGCTGGAGCTTGTGCCCCTGAAACCCGTCTCACCCGCCCAGACGGATCGAGGGCACCGACCCGGAAAGATGCCGTATTATCGGTATCCCGCGCGTACTGATACGCGAGTTCTAAATATAAAAATTACGCCCACCGGCTGCAACCGATGAGCGTTAGCGAGTGCATTCTACCCTCTTATTTTACAACCAAAGATGTTTTACAGTAAAAACAAACACATCAGACGGATGTTTCCGCAAAACGTTTAGCTATAATGGCAAGCGGTACTCCGTCCGGGTAAAGACCGCGCGCGATCTCTGGCACAAGGTCGAGGAAAAGAGTAGCGGCTATCTTTTTACGCAGCCGACCACCGACAGGCCGCACACCGAAACGTCCATGAAGCAGATGTGGCGCTCGTTCAAGCAGGCGCTTGATCTCGACATGGGCGCACAGATGGCTATCGGCGCAATCGACCCGGAAACGTCGTTGTGGCTGATGATCTCACGCCGTACTGCCTGCGGCATACATACGCGACTGATTTGCAGTCCGCCGACGTGCCGATCAACGTTGCAAAGGACTTTCTGGGGCTGGAAGTCAGTTGTATGGCGTCGCATGTTATGCACACCTCTCCGATGAAGCGTTCACGAACGCCTCGTTAAAGGTGCTCAGTTTTGCGACCGAGAGCAGGAAGAAAACGCAGAAAAAAGTCGTCTCTATCCGTTGATTTTCGCTCCCACACTTAGTCCCACATCCTGCACCCGTAAAAACCCCCAAAAAACCGCATTCACACAAAAACAAAAAAACGCCGCTTCCCTTGCGACACTGTAAAAAGTTCAAATAAACAGAAAAAAGCTCCCAAACTGCAATGTTTAGGAGCTTTTCTGTTGGTGGAAGTTACAGGGCTCGAACCTGTGACCCTCTGCTTGTAAGGCAGATGCTCTCCCAGCTGAGCTAAACTTCCATCGGGTCGTTGTCGTCGTTGTCTCATCCCTGACGACTTGTTTAGTATATAACAGAATTACGAATCTGTCAACACATTTTCTGAAAAAATTCCAAAAAATTTTTAGACCCGAAAATTTACGCCGCGCACAGCGTTCTCCGGCATGCGCGGCGTAATGTATTATCGTTCCATCTTTTCACAGAACCGCATCAGCATTGCCGCGACCTGTGCGCGGGTGGCATTCCCCTGTGGATTCAGCCTGCCGTGCGAGCCGTTGACGATTCCGTTCGCTGCCGCCCATCGCATAGCATCGACCGCGTAGGCGCTGACGGTATCTGCGTCTGCAAAGGCATCCAGTGTGCCGCCGGCTTCGGGGACATCAGCATAACGGTACAGCATGGTGACGAGCTGCTCTCGTGTAATGCCAGCCTCCGGCGCGCGGCCATCCGAAATGCCTGCCGACTGCGCCCACGCCATGCCCTTCTCGTACCAGTTTGCACCGCCGGTCGTATCCGCACCCGCGTACCGTGCGAGAATCGTCATCAGCATACCGCGCGTGGTCGTGCCATCCGGCGAGAATGCATCCGTACCTGTGCCGCTCATCAGACCCTTTTCCACAATACAGCGCACTGCATCAATTTCACTCAGTTGGCAGGCGTCATCAAAGCTCACATTTTGAGCAGGCTGTCTCTCGAAAACAGGCGTAAGCGTGACATTGCACGCAGGCATGACGAATGTAAACCGACCGTCCTTCTCCGTCACTGCGACCGGCTTGCCGCTCTGGTCAGTAACCGCGATTGTTTTGAGCGCATAGCCTTCCTTTGGCACAGCTTTAATCATCACTGTGCTGCCTTTGGCTGCGTTTTTCGGCGTGATTGAGACCTCGCCGTGCTCGCTCTTAGCCGCAGTCACCGCACCGGTCGGCGTGCGGACCGGACCGCCGCCGCCACCACTGCCGCTCGTTCCGCCACTCTGCTGAGCGGTGAACACCGGTGCTGCAGTCTGCGTGCCGTTCAGTTTAGTAAGTGCTTCCTCTGTCAGCGTCGTGCGTTTATCACGTTTTCCACCGTCAGAGCGTTATCGCGCTTGCCGTCGGTCGGAAACGCCGTTCCGATATCTCCCGCGCCGTAAACGCTGGTCTGCGCACTGCTGTCCGCAAACGCAAACGTGATCTCCGCGCGGCGCATATCCACTGCGGAACGGTCGATCGTGTACGTCACGCCATGGATGGTCAGCGTATCGCCCGCGGCCACAGCATCCGGCGCAGAAACCGTGATTGGCTCGGTCGCAAAGCCGGTCAGTCGAATCGTCAGGCCGTCGATTACGGCAGTAACGGTACTCGGCGTGACAGTTGCCGTCTCGATCGCCTTCTTGATCTGAAACGAGAAGGTTTGTGCCTCGGGCAGCACATAGTTGCCCGCCTTTCCGCCTGCCAGAGCGACCGCGCGTGCGGTGTACTCCCCGATTTCGGTCCGGCTGCCGTCCTCGATTATGGCAGTAAGCGCATCTCCGTTCACCGCGCCAATCGCTTCAGCCGTGACCAACTTCGGCGTACCATCATAATAGAAAAGACTCTCGCTGTTCCATTTTATCTCAACAGGCTTCGGCTGTACGGTCAACACGCCGTTTTCGTATGTAATTTTGTAATTTTCAGCTCGTGCATCCATCGGAATAATCGTGTAAGTTCCAATATCGCTAAACTGCGCATAGTCAAACGCATAGCTCAGACCCGAAAGCACAGTTTCGTTCTCATTATTCACGAATCCGTTGATTTCCACACCATTATCACTTAACGTTTCTCCATAGGTTATGGTTTTATCCTTAGCGCGAATACACAGCGGCGCTTTTTCAATATGAAACCGAACCGCTTGCGAGGTTGCGGAAACCGTGCTGCTCGTTTCCGGTGCATATGCTTCCACCCAGTAAGTTCCAGCGTTGATCGGCGCACCATCCAGCTGATTGCTCTGTGTACCGTTACTGTCGGCGTAGTAGCGATATGTCGGCGCAGACGTGCCCGAGCAGGTCAGATTGCTCTCGCTGTACGGCAGACCGGTATAGACTGCATCCTTCGCGCTTACAATAAGTTCGACCGTTTTCGGCAGGATTTTACCCTTTACAGTGCAGTTTTCATCCTCTAACGTGTAATTTTTATTCGTAAGTGTAACTGTAACCGTCACGTCCCACTCGCCAACTTCGGCAGATGCGTACCGTGTCGAGAGCGTGTAATCCGTGCCCTCGCTCAGTGCCGTGCCTTCCGGAAGATTGCTGAACGCCAGACCGCTAATCCGTGCATCATCATCGCGTCCGTTGCATGTCTTGTCCACGACTTTCAGCGCTGTTGTATCCAAGGAGATCGTGCGCTTATTGATGGTAAAACTGCCGATATTCATCCGTTTAACTGCAGAAAAGTTTTCACTTGATGCAATCTCGACCGTCACGTTGTAAGTTCCGGCACGAACCGGCAAAGCTGTGCTGTCGTTGTACCAAACTGTGACCTCGCCAACGCCTGTTCTCGCCCACACCGACGCCTTACGCGGCTTGCCGTCGTAGGTCGAATCAACAGGCAATGCAATCTTGTAATCGGTGTCCTTTTCGGGTGTTTTCGGTGTGATTTGGAATGTTTTCTCAACTTTTCCGGTATAATTCCCCTTGCCGGTAACTGTCACCGTTCCTGCACCGCAGTCTCTGTTATTGGTGTAAGAAAGTTCGTAATCTACGTTGATTTTCAACGTTTTATTGTCTATTGCGATGATTGGCTTGGGATTATGATCGACTCCGTCATACACATACTCGGTCTGCTTCATATCAATCTGCGCGTCTGCAATATCCCGCGGAGTAACTTTCAGCGTACCATTTGCATAGCTGATTGCGTAATTTTTCGTCTTATCTGTACCGTTTCCGCATTTTTTTGCATTATGTGGTACATTTTCTGCATTTCCTGCATTCGTCTGCGTGCCGGAAACCTTCACCTCGATGATTTTGTCGCCGGACACCAGTTTGCCTGCTGTGTAGCCATCTTTCACCAGAGGTTCGCCATCGTACACTTTCTCTGCACTTTCCGCCGTAATTGTCAGCGGTTTCGGCTGAATTTCTGCAGAAAACTCCTCGCTTTCCACGGTGTACTTGCCGTCCTCCGACGTAAATTTGAGCCGATATTTGTCCCCGACATTCGGGACGGTTTCACCGTTTACGACCTCGAATGTGCCGGAAAGTTCGGTGCCGTTCAGCGTTGCACTGCAGCCGGAAACATCAACCATTTCATTCCAGGTCTGGCCGTATGTGCCGGTGGCCACTGCAGACCAGTTAATAACCGGGGTTTTCTCTGTGTTTTCTTCGGCTGAGCACAAAACGATGTCAAGTTTCTCAGGTGTAATCTTCATACATGAAGCCGTCAAGTGATAGACAGCTCCTGATTTTGCAAATCTTGTGACGTACATAAACCATTGACCGCCTTCTGTCCTGAAAGAAACTCCATCCAGTCCGTCAGACGAAACCGCAGTTCCATCCGCAGTATTCAGTTCAATATCACAAGACGCCTCTGAATTGACCGTTTTATCCTCAAAAAGCGCATCTGCCGTATAAGTATCCCGACATGGCTCATCATTAGTTGGAATCGAAACAGTAATCGACTTTTCAACTACAGGTGTACCATTTCGATTGATTCGGATTGATGTAGTTGGTTGAGCCTTTCTACATATCCGTTCCGGATAAACCGCATTCTGATAAGTGCCGTCGGCCGCTCCCGCAGGAACGACTACCATGCCGAGCGCCATCGAGAGCGCCAAGACCACCGAAAATGCCGTTTTAAGACGTTTCACGTTTTCCTCCTGACCCGCAAGCTGGTATTTGACGATTGCGTGCGCTTTGTTCACTGCACTCTGCACAATTTTTCGCAGAGAACACATATATTTTTATTCAGCTTACCATGAGGTTTCATATGCGTCAATGTTTTAATCGACAAAATTCGACATATAATATTCATCATTTTCCATAAAGGCACAGCCAGTCGTTAGTCTGTTTCTTTGTGTCTACTCCGCTTATACAGTGAGCCTTTCATCGGCAGAATATTCATATTTGCATATTTATGTTATTATCTTAAAAGCGACTACTAATTCTCTATTATGGCATTTCCATATATATTGTCTGATGTTTTTCGTTTAATAACTATACGTTCATTTATCTGTGTTTCGCATAAATATTCTATAAGTGCAAAAAGCTCCGTGAAGCTTTCCACAGGGCTACGCCGTTGATGAGTAATAATAAGACGAAAAACACGAGCGCTGTATATTAATTTTACCCGACAGTTTAGTTTCTCCATAAATCCATGCTATTCTTCCTGATTCATATGATAAGGTACAATAAGTTGCGCAAATTGAAAACCTCACCACGACCTCCGGTAATGTCACGCTCCACATGACGCGGCTCAAGGGCGTGTCCTTCGAGACAGCCATCATCGAACGGTATCGCTGCCGGGAGAGCAGCGTGGAGGAAGCGCTCATCGAGATGTATCTGGCAGGCGTTTCCGTGCGCCGTGTGGAGGACATCACCGAGGCGTTGTGGGGCAGCAAGGTTTCGCCCGCTACCATCAGCGAGCTGAACAAGAAATCCTATGTCCACATCGAGGCCTGGCGGAACCGTCCGTTACAGGGCGGACGCCATCCATACGTCTACGTGGACGGTATCTACCTGCGCTACCACTGAGGCGGAGAGTACGAAAATGTAGCTATTCTGGTGGCAATCGCCGTGAATGAGGATGGTTTCCGTGAGGTTTTGGGAGCTGTCGAGGAAATGAAGGAGGCCAAGGCCAGCTGGGTCAGCTTCTTCCAATGGCTCCGCGGCCGCGGTCTGGACGGCGTGAAGCTCATCGTCGGCGACAAGTGCATGGGGATGGTGGAGGCCGTGGGCGAGGTGTTCCCGGACGCCAAATACCAGCGCTGCACGGTGCATTTCTACCGCAATGTTTTCTCTGTTGTGCCTAAATCCAAGGTCAAAATTGTAGCAAAAATGCTCAAGGCGATCCATGCCCAAGAGAGCAAAAAAGGCGTCCCGCGACAAGGCTAAAGCAATCGTTGCCGGACTGCGCGCCATGAAACTGAAGGAGGCTGCCAAGAAGGTCGAGGACGGCATTGTCCTACTGCGATTTTCCCAGCGAACATTGGACGCGCATCCGTACCAACAACGTGATTAAGCGGCTGAATCGGGAGATCCGCCGCAGAACCCGCGTGGTGGGAACGTTCCCTGACGGCAACTCTGCTCTGATGCTGGTCTGCGCCCGGCTTCGCCATGTAGCGGGCACGCAGTGGGGCAACAAAAATGTATGAACATGAAGGCGCTGGACGACGCCTTCATTGCCGGTTGACTTCATTCAGCCGGAGCCTGCAAATGATTTTGCGCATAAATCTTGACTGGACCGAATCTATTAGATGCACGCATGTGATATAATCTTGGCCACGCATTTTGTCAATTCGTATACAGATCTTTGTCGAAATCATAGATGCTACCGCACTGTTTCCGATTATTGAACAAAAAGGTGCTCTCCGTTTGATGGAGAGCACCTTCGTTTTTTACTTAGCCGACACGCTGTCTGGAGTGGTGCAGTTCGATCTGCTTGGATTTGATGATGAACGCTCAGCCTTTCTTGTACGAGCATGGTAATCGCAGTCAGGATTGCGCCTTTGATGAGATTGAACGGCAGAACGCCAAGCAGCAGATAGCCCTGCATGCCGGTCACATACGGATTGATAGCATTGCACGCATCAAAGATAGCCTGCAGCGGCATAACCTGCGAATAAAACGGAATGATAAGGAAATAGTTGGTCAGCATGCCGACACAGGCCATAGCGACCGATCCGGCTGCACAGCCGAGGACAGCCATCTTACGGCTCTTGTGTCCGCGGTACAGCAACACGGCGATAACAACGAGCGTGGAAAGCATCAGGAAATCTGCGACCTCACCGGAGCCGCCGGTCTGGGTCTGGGTCAGATGAATAATGTCCTTGATGCCGATCATCGTGATCGCCGGAGCGATGCCGAAGATAAACGCGCCAATGAGCACGACTGCGCCGGACAGATCCACCTT